>Ga0181574_10000004_pt1 | contig 287923 bp, 268 predicted proteins | sample 101ome_24_FD_145600 | JGI IMG/M metagenome (GOLD analysis project Ga0181574, IMG submission 145600) | Coastal salt marsh microbial communities from the Groves Creek Marsh, Skidaway Island, Georgia - 101410AT metaG (spades assembly) | ecosystem: Environmental > Aquatic > Marine > Intertidal... | reverse complement strand
AGCGCAGATGGTACTGCCACTCGGTGGGAGAGTATGTCGCCGCCTTCTTCAAGACCTCTACAGTAATGTAGGGGTCTTTTTTTTGCTAAAGGTTTTTGATAAAACTGAAGTTTACTGACAAAAAAAAAGACCTGTGATTAGGTCTTTTAAAAAACAAATAAAAAACAAATTTACATTGAGGTTAAGTTTGCATCTTATAAAGTAAAGAGGCTGTTAGAAGGTTTTTGGTGTTGATGCACGGTTTGAAGTGGGGTGCAAGAGGGGTATTTTCAACTAGAAGAAATAACCTAATCCGCCTCTGGGAAGGACCTTTAATCCGTTTAGATTTTAAAATAGTTAGCACTGCTTTTTTACTTTACTTTCTACTTTAAAATTGAAAAAAAAGATTTAAAAAGAGACTTTGAAAGTATTTACTGGTATAATAACAGTATAAACCACCTATTTAAATGTAATTATCTGAGTTTAGAGAAGATAAGAAAGCCCAAACCCAATTACAATAATGGCAAATTTTCTGAGGTTAAAGGCATGACCTTGGTTACTTTCAAACAAGATAGTAGTTGCAATATGTAAAAGCATTCCTACAACTACAGCTGTAATAATTGGTTTATAATTTTCAAGTGAGTTAAAAATTGAAAATACAAAACTGCCAGCTGGACTCATAAGCGCAAATACGAAGAGAGTTGTTATTTTGGAAAATAAAGAAACCCGCAATCTCCAAATCATTAAAAACAAGACCATTCCTATAGGAATTTTATGAATAAAAAGCCCCCATGCTAAGGTATTTTGATCGCCTAGGGGGAGTCCTTCAATAAAGGCATGGATATATAGGCTAAGCACCAATACCCAAGGCAGTTTAGAAGTAGTAAAATGGTGGGTATGTCCGTGTTCTGCACCTTGGGAGAGAAATTCTAAAAATATTTGAAGAATCAATCCAATAACGATTCCAATTCCCACCTTATTGTTTTGAGCAGTAAATACTGAAGGTAAGAGGTGGAAAATCGTAATTCCTAATAAAAAGGCACCACTAAAAGAAAGAATTAATTTAAGTCCTCTTGGAGATTTGGGCTTTACAATAAAAGCAGCTCCCATCCCCAAAAGGGCGCCAAATAAAGGGAGAAAATAATTAAGAAAATACATTGAAGAGATAAGAAAAGATCGAAACTCAAATTCGTTATTAAAATTAAAGTATTTTTGATGCATTAAAGCGCAGATGGAAGAAAATTTTAAAATGATTGCCAAGACCTTTTATGGTTTTGAAGCAATTTTAGCCCAAGAACTTCGTACCCTGGGTGCACAAGAGGTAAAAGCGGGAAATAGAATGGTTTCTTTTGTAGGAGATTTGGGGTTTCTTTATAAGGCCAATTTGTGTTTGCGAACTGCTTTAAAAATACTTAAACCCATTCATACAGCTCGTGTACAGGATGAAGAAGCGCTGTATCAACTATTCTACGATTTCCCATGGGATGATTATTTAGATGTAGATTCCTCATTTGTTATTGATAGTGTCGTTCATGGAACGGTTTTTAAGCATTCTCAATACGCTTCACAAAAGGCCAAAGACGGATTGGTAGATCAATTTCGTAATCGTTTTCAGGAGCGACCTAATGTCGATTTAAATCGCCCTGACCTTAGAATAAATCTTCATATTCAAGAGGATTTTTGCACACTGTCACTAGACAGCTCAGGAGCCTCTCTACACCACAGGGGATATCGAACAGCAACCAATATTGCACCTTTGAATGAAGTGCTTGCTGCGGGTTTAATACAGTTCTCGGGCTGGAAGGGAGAAGTCGATTTTTTAGACCCCATGTGTGGGAGTGGTACCTTATTGATCGAGGCCGCTATGATGGCTTCAAATATTCCAGCGAATATTAATAGAAAAGAATTTGCTTTTGAAAAATGGACAGATTGGGATGCCGATCTCTATGAAAAAATAGAAGAAAGCCAATTAAAAAAAATTGTAAATCCGTCAATAAAAATAAGTGGTTCTGATAAAGCGCACTCAGCTATAGAAAAAGCAAAAATTAATATTGAAAATGCAAATCTTACTGAATTTATCCATTTAGAGAAAAAAGATTTTTTCCAAATTGAAAAAGAAAGCGAGGCGCCGCTTCATCTCATTCTAAATCCTCCCTATGGTACGCGGCTTGAAGGCGATATCAATGCACTCTACCAGGGTATTGGTGACGCGTTTAAACAGAGTTTTTCGAATACCCAAGCTTGGTTAATCAGTTCCAATCTAGAAGCACTAAAGTGTGTGGGTTTGAGACCCAGCAGAAAAATTAAATTATTTAATGGAAAGCTCGAAACCCGCTTTATGTATTACCCTATATATAAAGGGACGAAACGCATTCATAAACTCAATAAGGATTAATTTTTTTGAGCCCTAAATGGAATACGGTAGCTTAGACTATAATTAAATCCTGCACTAAAATTATTGTCTTCCGTTTTTTTATTAAAGCCAGGGATGTGAATATTTTCAAAATTTTCAGGTACTGTATCGTTTAATAATCGATTGAGTCTCAAACTCAAACCGAGATAAATATTGGAGATTAACTCTACTTTAAAGCCTGCTATTACTTCAAACCATAATGCATTTAAATCAGAACGGGCTCCAGTGGCAAAACCAGAGGTGATTTGATCTTCAGGATTTTGCCAAAAAGGGGTTCGATCGAGGAGGGTATAGGCATTTAGAAATTGATTATGGCTACTTGAAGCCAAGCGAAGGCCTAAAATTACTTGGTTGTCCATCCCTTGCCAATTTTCAAACATATTGAGATCGAAACCAATTTTATAATAGCTCCCTTCAGTGGTAAAATTGACTTGCTCGGATTGTTTGGTAAGTACTTCATTTCCAAATTCGGTTGCGAGATAAAAATTAGGACTGATTCTAAAATCAGCAACCACTTCAAAACCACTATAGTCATCCTCATACTGTGACCGAACCAATCGGAATAAATCGGCTCCAAAGCGCAAACTCATAGGGGGTTTTGGCTTTACTTCCAAGCTGTCTATCGTAGCATTAGCAAGCGTAGGAGACACAGTGTTTTGCGCACTTAAATCCCATTGTATTAAAAAAACACTAATACAAAATCCCCAAATGTGCAGTTGTTTCATCTGAAATCGTATCTTTTAAAATTACAGCGCCTTTAATCCAATTATTTCCAGCATTTAATAGAAATATGGGTGCTGTTTTATCCAGGATAAAATTAGCGCGGTAGCCACAGGCTCCATTAATAAATTGGTCTTTTCGTTGGTAATTGATTTGAAGGGTGTCAATATTTTCATCTGGACTTCCTGTATTGGTGATAAATTCAAATTGGGTATTGGATTCACTCAATTTTAGTGGTAAAGGGAGGGAATCTCCCGTGCGTTGGATTAATTGTTTTTCAGTACCAATGGGTCGAATTGTAAAACCAGGGGGAGTTTGGCGGGTTCCCTCTGATTCATTGAGAAGGAGTATGACCAGATCAGGGGATTCTTGAATAGAAGTAATACAGATGTCATCTTTTTCGCAATGCAGAAAAAAAAGAAGACTCAGTAGAAGAAAAGTTAAATTAAAATTAATTGATCTCATTAGCGCTTCAGCTGTAAAAGTACAATATTTTCTACATGATGTGTTTGCGGAAACATATCTACTGCTTGAGATTTAATGAGTTGATATTGGGAACTTAAAAGTTCGAGATCGCGGGCTTGTGTTGCACTGTTACAGCTGATGTAAACAATGCGTTTGGGGGCGAGTTTTAAAAGCTGTTGTACAACATCTTTATGCATGCCTTCACGTGGGGGATCAGTAATTACAACATCCGCTTTGCCGTATTGCTGGATAAAATCATTATTAAAATACTTTTTCATATCACCCACTTCAAAGAAAGCATTTTCAATCTTATTGTTTAGTGCATTTTCTTTTGCGGCATCTATGGCTTCTGGGACTGCTTCAATGCCGATAATTTTTTGACAAGACTTTGCAAGAAATAGCGCTATGGTTCCTGTTCCCGTATACAAATCATATACAATTTCATCTGCTTTGAGTGCTGCAAATTCGGCCGCAATTTGATAGAGTACTTTGGCCTGCTCTGGATTGGTTTGAAAAAAAGATTTTGCTGTAATCTGAAAGCTTAACTCTCCGATATTTTCTGTGATATATTGAGAGCCATGGAAACACTGAATTTCTTGATCATAGAGTGTGTCATTGCTTTTTTGGTTGATGCAGTACAGTAAGGCATTTACCGCCGGGAACCGGTCTTTGATGAAATTGAGCAGGAGGGTGATTTCCTTGGGTCTATCTTCAAAAAATTGGAGAAGTACCATGATTTCCCCACCGAGGGTATTCTTAATCATCAAGCTGCGAAGAAATCCTTCTTGTGTACGGGCATTAAAAAATGCCATTTGATGTTTCAGTGCAAATGCCTTAATTTCATTTCGAATCTCATTTGAGGGATCAGCTTGAAGGTGGCATTTTGAAATATCTACAATTTTATCCCACATTTGTGGTTTGTGAAAGCCCAGTCCATTTCGTTCTACCTCCTCACTTTCTTTAATTTCCTCTGTCGTTAACCACCGATTATTGGAAAATGAAAATTCCATTTTATTGCGGTAGAAATAAGGATGATCCACGCCCTTTATCGGGAGTATGGTTTCAGGAATTACTTTGCCAATAGATTTTAAATTTTGCAGTACTCCTTTTTCTTTATAATGCAGTTGTGCTTCATAGGCCAAGTGCTGCCATTTACATCCACCACATACGCCAAAATGCACACATTGAGGGGTTCTTCGATCTTTTGAGGATTGAATCCATTTTATGGGTTCTGCTTCAAAATATCCTCTCTTTTTTTTAAAGACACGAACATCTACAATATCGCCTGGGATTGAATTTTTAATAAAGTAAATCTGCCCTTCGTCAGATTTTGCAACACCCATTCCCTTGGTATTAATATCTCTAATTTCGAGCTTATGTACTACTTTATCTATCCTTTTTCTAGCCATGCTGCAAATGTAGTTGGCTTGAGAAAATAAATCACTATTACAAACAGATTTTAAATCGCAGATTTCTTACTTTTGAAGGGTCAGTCACCAGCTTTTTCGGCTATAAAACAATACCCTCATGGAAACACTTACCGCCGCACAAGAATATATAGACTTAGAACGTGAAAAGGGGGCGCATGATTATCATCCTATACCTGTTGTTTTAGAGCGCGGTGAAGGAGTCTATCTTTGGGATGTAGAGGGGAAAAAATATTTTGATTTCTTATCTGCTTATTCTGCTGTTAATCAAGGGCATTGCCACCCCCGAATTATTAATATACTCCAGCAGCAAGCACAGACACTTACTCTTACCTCGAGGGCTTTTCACAATAACAAACTAGGGGTCTATATGAATTATATGACTGACTATTTTGGTTTTGACCGCTTACTCCCCTCTAATACAGGTGCTGAAGCTGTTGAAGCCGCTATTAAAATTACACGAAAGTGGGGGTGTACAGTTAAGGGTATAGAAGAAAATAAAGCTGAAATCATAGTATGTGCACAAAATTTTCACGGCCGTACCTCAACGATTATTTCTTTCTCGAGTGATCCTGGATCCAAACAGTATTTTGGACCTCATGCCACAGGTTTTATCACCATTCCCTATAATGATATTGAAGCCTTAGAGGCTGTATTAGAAACTAACCCCAATATTGCGGGATTTTTAGTAGAACCCATTCAAGGAGAAGCAGGTGTTTATACTCCTGATGAAGATTTTATTCGCAATGCCAAAGCTTTGTGCGAATCCTATAATGTACTCTTAATTGCCGATGAAATTCAAACGGGCATAGGAAGAACGGGATCCTTACTTGCAGTCTGTGGATCCTGCGCCTGTGAAGGACATTGTGAAAAGCAGTCTGCAACCTATACAAAACCAGATCTCCTTATTTTAGGAAAAGCATTGAGTGGCGGAACCTATCCGGTTTCGGCAGTTTTAACCCATAATGAAGTGATGGACGTAATTCAACCTGGACAGCACGGAAGTACTTTTGGTGGAAATCCTATGGCCTGTAGTATAGCAATGGAAGCACTCGAGGTCATTCGTGATGAGCAGCTCACTCAAAATGCCAGGCGCTTAGGTAAATTATTTCGTACTGCACTGAATGATTATATTAAAAATAGTAAAGTAGTGCAGAAAGTTCGGGGTAGCGGATTACTCAATGCAATTGTGATCAATGATCATGAGGAAAGTGATACTGCTTGGAAGATTTGCTTAAAGCTAATGGAGAATGGCTTATTGGCTAAACCTACCCATGGCAATATTATCCGATTTGCACCACCCTTAGTTATCACAGAAAATGAACTAAATTTTTGTATTGAAATTATCAAATTCACCCTACAAACTTTTGAGCCCTAAAAGAGTCTACTGAACGATGAATATTTATTTTGATAATGCCGCCACCACCCCCCTTAGGAAAGAAGTGATATCCGCTGTTTCTGAAGTGATGGAAGCATGTTTTGGAAATCCCTCTTCTACCCATGGCTATGGAAGAACGGCAAAAACCTATATAGAAACTGCTAGAAAAGGAATTGCAGCTCAGCTCAATGCGTCAGCTCAGGAGATAATTTTCACTTCTGGAGGTACAGAATCCGATAATATGATTCTCTACTCTGCTGTCAAAGATTTAGGGATCAAACAGATTATCACTTCTCCTATTGAGCATCATGCTGTTTTACATGCAATTGAAGCATTAGAAAAGCAGTTTGGCATTACGGCATCCTATCTTCAGATAGATGAAAAAGGAACGGTCGATTTGGAGCATTTAGAAGCGCTCTTACAGCAAAATCAGAATCAGACATTGGTCTCTTTAATGCACGTAAATAATGAAATCGGAAATCTGTTGGACCTCGAACAGGTGGGTGCACTTTGCCACCGTTATAAGGCGCTCTTTCATACCGATGCTGTACAGGGCATTGGTCATTTTTCTTATGACTTGTCGGCCTTACCCGTAGATTTTTTATCAGCGTCAGCCCACAAATTTCACGGTCCTAAAGGAATTGGTTTTTCTTATATTCGAAAAGATTCGGGTCTGCAAGCTTTTATCCATGGGGGTTCCCAAGAACGGGGGCTAAGAGCGGGGACTGAGTCTGTTCACAATATTGTGGGGATGCACAAAGCACTTGAATTAGCCTATAAAAATATAGAGGCGGAAAAAAAACAAATTGCAGCGCTCAAAGAATACTTTATAAAGCAGGTTACCTCTGTTTTTCCCAATGCACGATTTAATGGACTGAGTAATATTGTCAATCAAAGCACTTATACGCTAGTGAATATGGCATTACCTATTCCTAAAGAGAAAGCAGCTATGCTCGATTTTCATTTGGATCTTAATGGAATCGCTTGTTCTAAAGGGAGTGCCTGTCAATCTGGGAGTCAAAGCGGGTCCTATGTTTTAAATCACTTAGCATCAAATAATACAGAGGACTGGCCTTCATTGCGCTTCTCTTTTTCGGTCTTTAATACACAGCAAGAAGTAGATCAGCTAATCAGTGTACTTAAAGGTTTTTAGTTTCTGCTCAGGAATTGATTTTGTGCTAGTCAGTATTTTTTCGGTAAAAGTCAACTTTAAGTTGCGCTTGATTGCCCACCTGATCTTCCGCCTCAATGATTAATTGGTGAAGGCCACTTTCAAATTTAAGGTCTTCAAAATTGTAAATAAGTAAATTTTTCTTGGGTTCGTATTCTAGTAAAACCCATTTTCCATTGATTTCTCCCCGGTAGGATTTGATCCCTGAAAAATCGTCTTTTAGCTGAATCCTGAGGTAGTTGTATGTACTTAGCCACTGCCCTTGTTTAAAATTTAGCGGTTTTATTTGGGGTGCAATACTGTCTCTACTAAGGGTAAATGTGCCCAATGTCTTTGATTTTCCAATCCAAGATCCATTTTTTTGATGATTACTAAAAAATACAGGTTTGTCCTTATCTTTCAAAAGCGCAATAAAAGACTGTTTTTGTTGAAGTGAATCCCCTCCTGATATTTTAAATCGGACTTCAAAGGGCTTTCGAAGTGGGTAGCGATTCTTGTCTACAACGAGCCGATTATCCTTATTTTCAACAGTTAGAGGCAAGGGATTATAAAAGCTTTGGGGGGGGAAATACACTGACTTATCCTCATAATCAAACAGATAATCCAATGAAGGATCGATCCAGTCTTTATTGTCAGGTGCGGTTTGGGTGGCTTCTGTACCTGTTATATAGGCTTCTATATAACTATTATTTCCGTTGTAATCACTTATTTCAACAAGAATTTGGTAAGACTTTCCCTCTTCCAATTCCATCTCTCCTGAACTTCCAGTAGAATCTAAAAAACTGACTTGTAGTTCGGGATGTAGGGCAAAACGTTGAATTCTTCTTCTCTTTTGAGCGTATTCCTCGTAATCAATTAATAGATTGATGTAATTAGAGTCATTAAATGACAGTTGATCCATTTTCAATTCAAACTGCGGAACGCCGTTTAATCGAACGATCCCTTTGTAAATTCCATTTTTATTATAGGATAGATCCTGACGATCAAAAAGTCGTAAGCCTACATTTATTTTTCCTCCTTGATGAATACCCGCAGTAGTATAAACACTGTCATTTTTCTTGATCAGAGGAAATTCTTTTCTTTTACTATCGGGATGTAATCCGTCATAGAGATAAAAATTTTGAATTTGTGGACGCTGAGTGTCTTTAATCTCCAATGGATAAGACATTGGATTAATTGGGTTTTGATTGGACGTTTTTCGAACTTCAAAATGCAAATGAGGACCATAGGAACCCCCAGTATTTCCTGAATAACCAATCAGCTCTCCTTGTTCAATTTTTAATTCTTCTGACTTTGGAAAAAGTTGAATGGTATAGCTTTCTTTTTGATATTGCTTTTCTTTTATAAAAGCCTCTATTTTTGGGGCGAATTTTTTCAGATGTGCATAAACAGAAGTAGTACTATCAAAATGCTGAATATAAATCGCTTTCCCATATCCACTTGTACTTACACGAATTCTATTGATCCAGCCCCCTTGGATACTTTTTACAGCTAATCCCTCTCTACCTTGGGTTTTAATATCCAAGCCCGCATGAAAATGATTGCTTCTAAATTCACCGAAAGTACCTGAGAGCAAAATTGGGATATCTATAGGAGGTGTCCAATTAGGAGACATTTGTGCAAAATGAAAAAAAGGGTGGATTGAGAAAAAAAATAAAAATAGAAACCTTTGTTTCAGAAAAAATTGCCGCATAGTTCGCAATATAAAAATCAATCTATTTTTTTTCTAATTAAAAACCCAAAAGTTCATATACTGTTAAAATTTTTTAAACTCCCAATTCAATTCAATTCAATACAAAAAGATTCAATAGATTTGTAAGAATAAGTTAGACGCTGAATTGAAGTATGAACCACAAAACCTCTAGCCTTGTTATTTTAGAGGCCAAAATCATAGAGTTGCTCAATAAACTGAAGGAAAATCATCTTGATTTGAAGACCCTTCGAGAGCAAAATACGCTTTTGGAAAATGAAAAAAAAGAATTGAAGTCATCGCTTCAGCTCTTAAAAGAGGAAAATCAGTCGCTTACAATAGCGAATAACTTATTAGGCAGTAACGAAGGAAACACACAGACCAAGTCTAAAATAAATAGTTTGATAAAAGAAGTTGATTATTGTATTGCTCAAATTACAGAAATGAGTTAGCATGAGTGATTTATTAAAAATAAAATTGACAATAGCGAATCGGGTTTATCCGCTGACTATTAGCCCCGAGCAGGAAGCATCGCTTCGTGCTTCAGCTAAGAAAATAGAAGCGACCATTCATCAGCTAGAAAAAAACTATGCCGTAAGAGACAAACAAGATGTACTTGCCATGTGTTCCCTTCAGTACGCAGCACAACTGGAGAAACAGAAAAATCAAGAACAAACGGGCTCTTCTGTAGAGGAAGAAAAAGTCCAAGAATTAATTGATTTGATAGAAATCCATAAAGCTGCATATTAAGTTAAATTGACAATAATACACACTGCCTGTATTAGTATTTTTTGATAAACTCAACGAGCTTTTAATTCAGAGAGGTGAGTTTCTTTTGTAAAAGCAAGCTGCCAATGAGCAGATCCTTGAGCAGGGGTGTAGCCTCAAACTTGATTTTTAGGAGTTTATACAAAAACCCGCTAATACAGGTTTTTTAATATGAATTGATATGGGACCAAATCTAATACTCTTACTCATCGGAATAGGTGGACTTGTAGTCGGTCTTTTAATAGGTTTATTGGCTAAAAGAGGGAAGGCTAAATCCTTAATAGAAGAAGCGCAAAGGGCCGCTAAAGAACTATTACAGCAGGCAAAAATTGAGGCAGAGGCACTTAAAAATGAAAAAAAACTTCAAGCCAAAGAGCATTTTTTAGAATTAAAATCAAACCACCAACGCGAAGTTCATAAAAAGGAACAGCATATCAGTGAGCTAGAGAAAAGGGCAAAGCAAAAGGAGTCACTACTTCAAAAAGACCTTAATGCCAACTTAGAGCTTAAGAAAAAGCTCAATAAAGAGCTTGAATTTATCGAGTCAAAACATGAAAAATTAAATAAAAAAGAAGAAGCGCTCGAGCAAAAACTTGAAATTCAAATCAAAAAGTTAGAAGCAATCTCTGCACTTTCTGCCGAAGAAGCCAAATCACAATTAATTGATTCTTTAAAAGATAAAGCCAAAGCAGAGGCCATGAGTTATATTCAGCAGCAGGTTGAAGAAGCCAAACTTACGGCTCAGCAAGAAGCCAAAAAACTAATTATTAATACCATACAAAGAATTGGTACCGAGGAAGCAATTGACAACTGTGTTTCCATATTTAATCTTGAATCTGATGATATTAAAGGGAGAATTATAGGTCGAGAAGGACGAAATATTAGAGTTCTTGAAGCCGAAACAGGTGTTGAAATTATTGTTGATGATACCCCAGAGGCGATTATTCTTTCTTGTTTTGACCCTGTACGTCGAGAAATTGCAAGACTTTCACTTCATAAATTAGTTACAGATGGGAGAATTCATCCGGCACGGATAGAAGAAGTAGTGCAAAAGACAAGGAGACAAATAGAAAATGAAATTATCGAGGTCGGTAAAAGGACAATTATAGAATTGGGTATTCACGGTTTGCATCCCGAATTAGTCAAAGTGGTAGGTCGAATGAAATACCGTTCTTCCTATGGGCAAAATTTATTGCAACATTCGCGAGAGGTTGCTAAATTATGTGGTGTAATGGCTTCTGAATTGGGGTTAAATGCTAAGCTGGCTAAGCGTGCTGGATTACTTCATGACATAGGGAAGGTCCCTGAGGAAGAATCTGAAAAACCGCATGCCTTATTGGGAATGGAATGGGCTGAGCGCTATGGTGAAAAACAGGACGTCTGTAATGCAATTGGTGCGCATCATAATGAAATAGAAATGACCTCTTTACTTTCACCGATAATACAGGTTTGTGATGCCATCTCTGGTGCCCGCCCGGGTGCGAGAAGACAAGTTTTAGATAGCTATGTTCAGCGGCTTAAGGATTTAGAAAAGGTAGCTTATGACTTTAATGGTGTCAATAAGGCTTATGCCATCCAGGCGGGTAGGGAATTAAGGGTATTTGTGGAAAGTGAAAAAGTTAATGACGATCAAGCTTCACGACTGTCATTTGAAATATCCCAAAAAATTCAAACCGACATGACCTACCCTGGGCAAGTCAAAGTCACCGTAATTAGAGAAACTAGGGCCGTTAATGTGGCGAAATAAATTAAAGTATACTGTAGAGTAATCCCGCGGCAGCAGCACCTGTAAAGGGCCCGACTATGGGGATCCAGCTGTATGCCCAATCTGCGTTTTTGTTTTTTCTGGGAAGTAATTGATAAACCAATCGGGGACCAAAATCTCGTGCCGGATTAATTGCATAGCCCGTTGTTCCTCCTAAACTCATACCAATAACCCAAACCAATATACCTACAGGTAAAGCATCTAAAGCACCCAAACCAAAATTACTTACTTCACTTCCCTCAATTGTTATATTGGGACTTGCAATAAAAAGGGCGCCAAAAACCAACATAAAAGTACCTACAGCCTCACTAAAAAAGTTGTTTTTAAAGTTACGAATAGCAGGTCCTGTGCAAAAAGTGCTTTTAACGGCGGCTTCGTCATCTGTGGCTCTGTAGTGATCGATATAAACAATATAGGTAATCCAACTGCCTAGCATTGCCCCCAATAGCTGTGCTAAAAAATAAGCAGGAACCAATGACCATGAAAATTTTCCAGCAATAGCTAAGCCTACTGTTACAGCTGGGTTAAGATGAGCACCACTGGATTGAGCACTAACAAAAACCGCAACAAAAACCGCAAAACCCCAGGCACTCGTAATTAATACCCAAGGCGTTTGGCCATGGGCTATTGTTTGTTTTAAATTTACATTCGCTACAATTCCTGCCCCGAGCAAGAGTAGTAGTGTTGTTCCGATAAATTCTGCTATAAAGGGTGATAAAATCATAATTGATATTTTTTTAAAAGTAATTTAAATTCCTTTAATTGGGTTGCTACCCATTTTTCATCTTTATTGAGCTCTCTTTTCATAATTTCCGCTACATAAGGGGCAATTTTTTCAGTTTCATAGGCATTTAAAAATAAACAACGGGTTCTTCTTGCCAAGACGTCTTCAAGGGTGAGTGCCATTTCCTCTCGAACCCCCCAGATTACTTGATTTTCTGAAATAAAAAAAAGATCAGAAAGAGAGTGTTCAGCGGTAGTAGTGTTTAAGGCTTTAATTTTAGGAGCCTCTGTGCCATATATATGGTAGGGGTCTGAAAAATCAGCTTGAAAGTCTGTTCCAAAAACAGCCAGCATCTCAGTTGTACATTTACGCTCAGGAAATCCACCCACCATTTGAATCGTATTGACCGCATCTTCAGCTATTTTTCTGTATGTAGTCCATTTACCTCCCAATACACTGACCAGTCCACTTGTACTGACCCTTATTTTATGATGTCGAGAGACCTCTTTTGTAGATTGACTATTCCCTTCATTCGCCGCAAGTGGACGGAGCCCAACAAAAACACTTTTCACATCTTTTCTACGAGGCTTTTTAGTCATATAAGCGCTCGCATTTTCGAGTATGAAATCGATTTCTTCATCTAAAGCCTCAGGCTCCTCTAGTGTTTGGTTTACAGGAGTATCAGTGGTTCCAAGCACTACATGGCCATTCCAAGGAACAGCAAATAATACCCGTCCATCAGTGGTATGTGGTACCATAATGGCGTATTTATCCTGAAGAAATGATTGTTCTACAACCAAATGAACTCCCTGGGAAGGACGAATCATTCGCTTAGTTTCGGGTTGATCCATACGGATAATGGAGTCCGAAAAGACACCCGTAGCATTAACGATGACTTTTGCTTTTATTGAAACTTCAGTGTGGTTGATCAAATCTTTGACTTTAAGTCCGGAAAGCATTCCTTGGGTTTTCTCAAGGTCAGTTACTTCCATATAGTTTAACAGTACCGCATTTTGCTCTTCTGCAGTAAGTGCCAAACTAATTGCCATACGAGCGTCATCAAACTGTCCGTCGTGATAAATAACCCCGCCCCGCAAACCGTCTTGATTCACATTTGGAAGGTAGGCTAAAGTTTCCTCACGATTTAATATAGTAGATGGCCCCAACCCAAGCTTACCCGCCATCATGTCATAAACTTTTAATCCAATACCGTAAAAAGGGCTACTCCACCAATCATAGGAAGGGATTACAAAACTTAAATCACGCACAAGATGGGGAGCATTTTTTCTCATGATGCCACGTTCTCGAAGTGCTTCGATTACCAGTGAGATGTCCCCATTTTGTAAATAGCGAACACCCCCATGTACTAATTTTGTACTCCTTGAGGAAGTTCCTTTGGCAAAGTCATTCTTTTCTACTAATAGGGTTTTATAACCTCTATTTGCTGCATCAACAGCAATACCTAGACCCGAGGCGCCTCCACCTATAATAACGACATCCCACTCTTGAGGGAGTTTTTTAAGGTTTTGCGCCCGATTCATATTTAGTTAAATGAACTTAATTTACCGATGCGGTTTTTCCAGAGCGCGATTGTTTTTTCTGTTTGTGAACTAGGTTGAGGCACAAACTTCTGATCAAAAGCCCAAATGGTTTTTAAACTGTCTACAGAGTCCCAATACCCTGTTGCCAGACCCGCAAAAAATGCGGCTCCTAAAGCAGTAGTTTCAGTAGTTTGTGGTCGAATTACTTCTGTTTTTAAAACATCGGCTTGGATTTGCATGAGCAAATTATTAGTACTTGCCCCGCCATCTACTTTTAGAGACTCAAACTGTGTATGTGCATCTTTTTGCATTTCTGTGACAATTTCCATAACTCGAAGTGCAATCGCTTCAAGAGCGGCTCTAGCAATGTGCCCTTTTTTTGTTCCTCTCGTAATACCTAAAATAGAACCTGTAGCTTGGGCATCCCAATAGGGTGCCCCTAAACCTGCCAAGGCAGGGATAAATGTAACGCCTCCATTGTCCTCTACTGTTTGGGCAAGTGCCTCTATTTCACTTGAATCACTTATGATTCCTAGCTGGTCACGAAGCCATTGGACTACGGCTCCTGCTATAAACACACTTCCCTCTAGGGCATAGCTTACCGTTCCATTGATCTGGTAGCCTATAGTAGTCAGCATTTTATTTTTTGATTTTACAGGGCTCGCTCCGGTATTCATTATACAAAAGCAGCCTGTGCCATAGGTATTTTTTACATCACCTGCGGTGGTGCACATTTGCCCAAAAAGAGCAGCCTGCTGATCTCCCGCAATCCCAGCGATAGGTATGGGGTGTCCAAAAAGTGAAGGATCACTCACCCCTACTTTTTCAGAACAAGAAACCACTTCTGGTAAGAGCGCTTTTGGAATATCCAAAGTATTTAATAATTCATCATCCCATTGAAGTGTATGAATATTAAAAAGCAATGTTCTGCTGGCATTTGTCACATCAGTAACATGAACTTTTCCTTGTGTTAAATTCCAAATGAGCCAACTGTCAACTGTTCCAAAAGCGAGGGATCCATTTTCTGCGGCAGTTCTTAATTTAGGATCTTGATCTAAAATCCATTTAATTTTTGTGCCAGAAAAATAGGCATCAAGCAGTAAGCCTGTTTTCTCATAAAATTGTTTTTCTTTCCCTTCCCGCTTTAGTTCTTCACAGATATGAGCGGTTCTTCGATCTTGCCACACGATGGCTTTATAGACGGGTTTTCCCGTATTCCGATCCCAAATCAAAGTTGTTTCTCTTTGATTTGTAATACCCATGGCTTGTATCTGCTCGGGTTTTATTTGAGCATTAGTGAGGGCTTCCTTTATCGCTTTGAGTTGGGTTTCCCAAATTTCTACTCCATCGTGTTCAACCCAGCTTTCTTTTGGGAAATATTGGGTAAACTCATACTGAGCGAGACCCTTGGTTTGTCCCTTGTGATCAAAAATTATGGCTCTTGAACTTGTAGTGCCTGCATCGAGAGACAAGATATAGTTTTCCATTGCTAAAAAGGTGTTTTTTAAAAGAAGGTAATATCAGCTTTTTATCCTTTTTACTAGGAAATCAGGTTTCCCTCCTCATCCCAGGCTGCCATATCATTTCTTTTGGATTGGTCAACAAATTTGGGCATCCAAGACTCGTCATAGGACATGCCATGGTCTTTGAGCACCTCTTCAGGGACACCATCCCAGACATTGGGTTGATTTCCTTGGTAGCCTAATTCTTTAATCCCTGCCTCAGAAGTAAAGTAGCCCGTCATAACAAGATTTCTCACGAGAGAAAAAAACCGGACTTCTTGCTTTTGTTCTTTGGCTTCTGGATCGGGAAACGCAATAAGATCAAGTACTTGATGCTGTTCGTCTTCGCTACAGTCTATAAAATTTTTGCCAAAAGTTTTATGGGTGTGGCTGTCTAGCCACATCAATCCTCCGCGCATCTGTGTCTGAATACTAGGAAAATCTTTGGCCATAAATTCAATAAATTCTGGAACTCCTGCTTCTTCAATAGAACCAGCCTCATTTGGTGGAAGAATTAGATTTCCTAATCTTCTAATTTTATCAAGCTCACTAGTAGTAAAAAATTGCTGATTTAATAATTTTTCATCATAAGCTTTCTCTTGTGGAGTTCGTCCGTACTGATAGTCCCATATTTTTTGTTCTAGTGCCTGTTTAGGTTCTGTAACGCAACTCTCTAGGGCTAGGCCTCCTGCCATACTTCCTAAAAATAATGATCGGATACTGTCTCTTCTATTCATGACTAAATATTTTGTTTTTTTAATTCTTGGATGATGTATTCAGAGGTTCTCCACGAAAGTGCGAGTATAGTCCAAGTAGGATTTTTGTCTGCTTGTGAGACAAAAGGTCCCGCATCTACAATAAATACATTGTTTACATCGTGAAGCTGCTCAAATTCATTAACTACAGATTTTTTTGGATCACTCCCCATACGGGTTGTACCCACTTCATGTATAATACGCCCTGGATTGAGCAAGCCATAATCGCGGTCCGCTCCTGGTTTTTCTCCTAAAACGATACCGCCCATATTTTCAATAATTTCTTCAAATGTATTGTGCATATGACGTGCTTGTTTTCTTTCATAATCGGACCATGAATAGTTAAAACGCAATACGGGGATTCCGAATTCGTCTACCGTAGTAGGATCAATTTCGCAGTAATTCTCTTTTCGTGCAATGGATTCTCCACGTCCAGACATTCCCATCACTGACCCATAGAATTTCTTTACATCCTCTCTGAGTTGATTTCCATAGCCTCCTACTTTGAGTCCGAGGTATTTATTTAAATCGTTAGGGTTAAAGCCTGAACCATAACTCGGCATTCCTAATCCGCCCCAGACTTCAATATGATAGCCTCTTGGAAAATCTAGATTTTTATTATCGAGCCACCAGGGCGAATAAAGGTGCATACCCCCTACACCGTCTTCATTGTAGCGCTTGCGATTCATGAGTTCAGGGACAAAAGCCATACGGTCAGAACCCGTAGAGTCATGAAGGTACTTACCGACTAGATCACTGCTGTTTCCTAAGCCGTTCGGGTGTTGTGCACTTTTTGAATTTAATAATATTCGAGCCGTACTACAAGCAGAGGCTGCAAGTACAACCACTTTTCCTGTTACTCGGTATTCTTTACGATCTTCTTTATTGATATAAAGAACACCGGTGGCTTTTCCTTCTCCATTTACTTCTACTTCACGGACCATACTATTGACGTAAAGGTCTACTTGTCCGCCTGATTTTTGAGCTGGGAAAATCAAACAAGATCCCGCTGAAAAATCTCCATAAACAGAACAAGAACGACTACATTGGCTGCAATAAAAACAGATTCCACGTTCGTTATTGATGCGTTTTGTTAATATCGACAATCTTGAAGGCATTACCTTAACTCCAGATTTTTCAGCTCCTTTTTTGTAGTATAGTTCGTGGAGTCTGGGTTTGGGCGCAGGTAAAAAATACCCATCGGGTTCATTATACATATTTTCTTTACTTCCAAAGACACCAATGAGTTTGTCTACTTTATCGTAATAGGGTTTAAGGTCTTCATAACCTATCGGCCAGTTATCGCCTAAGCCATCTCGATCTTTTCCTTTAAAATCTCTAGGTCCAAAGCGAAGTGAAATTCTTCCCCAATGGTTGGTTCTTCCCCCCAACATTCTTGAGCGAAACCAATCAAATTGGGTTTCTCCGATTTGATTATAAGGCTCACCCTCAATATTCCATCCTCCATAGGCCATATCAAACTCTCCAAAGGCACGTGTAGTTCCAGCTCCCCTTCTGGGTGATTCATAGGGCCATTTAAGTTGGGTTTGTTGGTCAGGGTTTGCTGGATCAAAAAAGGGACCTGCTTCTACAACTGCGACTTTAAGGCCTTGATCAGCAAGGATCTTAGTTGCCATACCCCCTCCGGCACCAGAACCCACAATGACTACATCGTATTGTTTTTTATTTTCAATTATTTGCATCTGATTTTTGTTTAATAAATTGATTTTGAATTATAATTTTTAGCGTTTTTTTCTTTGTAAAGTGTATAGGAAAATCCTTTATGGATGCTGTAGGCCCCTATTTGCCCTTTTTTATTTGCTGCGATATAAGCCACCTGAAAATCAGGTTTGTTTTTTTGTTTGCTAACAATACGCTGAATCGCCTCTTCACAAGCTGCTTGAGGATGTTTTCCTTGGCGCATCAATTCTACAATGAGAAAACTACCTACAGTTTTGATCACTTCTTCCCCCAAGCCAGTAGCTACAGCACCACCTACAGCATTATCGACATACAGACCTGAACCAATAATGGGAGAGTCTCCAACCCTTCCTTTCATTTTATAGGCCAAACCACTTGTTGTACAAGCTCCTGAAAAATTTGCATTTTGATCAAAACAGAGCATTCCAATTGTGTCGTGATTTTCAATATTGATTACTGGTTTGTAGTCACTTTCTTTGAGCCATTTTAGCCAGGCCTTTTTACTTTCTTCTGAGAGTAAATTTTCTGCTTTATACCCTTGAGCTATCGCAAATTTTCGAGCGCCTTCTCCCGCGAGAATAACGTGGGGTGTTTGCTCCATTACATCTTTGGCTAATGAGGCTACATGGGTTATATTTTCTACCGCGAGTACGGCACCACAATTTCCATTGGCATCCATCACACAGGCATCTAAAGTAACATCGCCTTCTCGATCAGGAGCACCTCCCTTACCAACAGTAGTATTTAACATATTGGCTTCTTCTACAGCTACTCCCTGAACAGCGGCTTCTAGCGCATTGACGCCCAGATCTAAAGCACTCCCTGCTGAGGTTACAGCTTGGGAAACATTCCATGTTGCGAGTGCAAATGATTCAGATTTGGGAACCTGCTGCATAAAAGTGGTTTTATTTTTTGAAAAGACTTTGGGTGCAACTAAAACTGAGGAAAGCCCTAATGTGCTCCGCGTTAAGAAGGTCTTTCGATTCATATCGTCTAATTTAGGAACAATTTTGTATTAATAAAAAATAATCCATTAAATGTCTTTCTTTTTTAGTTTTGTGTAATCTCTAAATATAAATTAGATGTTAGTAGAAGTTTGTAGTACCTCTATTCAGAGTATAAAAAATGCCGCCCTTGCAGGGGCGGATCGTATTGAGCTCTGTACGGCTCTTGAGCTAGGGGGGCTGACTCCATCAAAGGGTTTATTGGAAAGGGCACAAGAGTTGAACCTTCTTGATATTCATTGTTTAGTTCGTCCAAGGGGAGGACATTTTATGTATACTGATGAAGAAATTAATGTCATCGAAGGTGATATAGCGTATCTCAAAGAGCTTGGCTGTAAAGGGGTAGTACTCGGTGCTTTAACGGAAGATTATAATATACACTTTAAACTATTAGAGCGCTGGAAACAATTGGCGGGTACTATGTATCTCACTTTTCATCGGGCCTTTGATGTCGTGAAATATCCAACTGAAGCCCTGCAACAGTTAATTGATTTAGGTTTTGACTGTGTGCTTACTGCTGGACAATCAGAAAAAGCGATTGACGGGTTTAAGAATTTATGTGAATGGCAGCATCAATTCGGTGATCAAATTCTAATTATACCTGGAAGTGGTGTAAATGCAACTAATTGCTTAAAGTTTAAAACGGCAGGATTTAAAGCCCTTCATTTGTCAGGCGCTGCCCCTTTACCAAACTTGACACCCCCTAATTCTATTCATTCTGAAATTTCATTTTTAGGGCAGCCAATTTTTGAGTCGAATCAAGCAAATATTCACGAGGTCGTAAACCAAGTCAAAGATTAATTAAATAAAATGGCAATTCCACCAATAGCCGTAAATAGAAGAATAAGTTTTCGGTAGTGTTCGTTTTCAATTTTTTGAACTAAAAATACGCCCATAACCAATCCGATAATAACAAAGGGAACGAGTTTTAGACTGATTATGACAGAAGATTTATTAATCGTTTCCCAGCTCCAAATATGAAAGGGTACTTTAAATGCATTGATGAGAAAAAACAACCAAGCGGCTGTTCCGATAAAATTATTTTTAGGTAAGCGCAATGCAAAAAAATAAATATTTGAAAAAGCGCCTGCTAGATTACCTATCATCGTTGTAAATCCAGCTAAAAGCCCCATAGAACTACCAAAAGTCCAGTGGGTAGGTACGGTTTTATCTTTTTTATTTTCCCAATAATACATGAGCGCTACGCTAAATAAAATAATAGAAGCCATACCATATTTAAAAACACGCTCAGAAATATAAGTTCCACCAGCAACCCCAATTAAGACTCCTATAATCATCCAGGGGAGTAGTTTGAATAGATGCTTTTTTTGAAGGTGTCTTTTGTAATAAATAATGGCAAAGATATCCCCTACTAAGAGTAGGGGCATTAGGATCCCAGTAGATTCTTTAGCGCCGTAAACCAATGCTAAACCTGTAACGATAAGTGAAGCAATACCTTTAATTCCCGCCTTTGAGATACCAAGTAATAAAGCGCAAAAGGCCGCAATAAAAAAATTTAGTGAGCTGATTTCTTCCAACTACCGATGGTTTGTGTTCCCCAGCGAAGATAATATTTATTTAGGGTAAGTTGTTTTTTGTCGCAATCGCTTATTTTTGATTAAATATAAAAAGTGAATTCTACTTTTATAAGGGCAGCCTTTTATATGCTGATCAGTACACTTTCTTTTGCATGTATGAATGCATTAGTGAAATATTTGGTTTCTTTTCCTACTCTACAGATTGTCTTTTTTCGAGCCCTTGGCTCTTTAATAATTACTTTCATCTACCTAAAAAAGCAAAGAATTAATCAATGGGGAAATCAGAAACAGCTCTTGATTTATCGCGGTATAGTTGGCGTAACGTCTATGATTTTATTTTTTTGGGGGGTGCATTATATTTCTGTAGGTAGTGCAGTCACACTGAGGTATATAGCTCCGCTTTTTGCAGGCTTATTGGCAGTAATTTATTTAAAGGAAACCATTAAGCCTTTACAGTGGTTGTTTTTTATTTCCGCATTTTTTGGGGTGTATTTAATTAAAAATTATGACGCTTCAGGTTCTAATTTTGGCGTTTTTTTGGTCCTTCTGGCTGCTTTTTTTTCAGCTGTCGTCTATATTCTTATCAGCAAAATTGGCAATAAAGACCATCCTGTAGTGGTCGTTCATTATTTTATGCTCATTGCCACCCTAGTTGGGGGAGTGGGGAGTCTCTTTTTTTGGCGATCTCCAAGTCTTTACGAATTGATATTGCTTTTAAGCTTAGGTATTTTTGGTTTTTTTGGTCAATTATATATGACTAAGGCTTTTCAAAATGCAGAAGCCCATATGGTTGCCCCTTTTAAGTATGTAGAAGTAATTTTTACTATGCTCTTTGGTGTTTTTATTCTTCATGAAAATTATGAACTTCTCCATATTGTAGGAACCTTTTTAGTCATCGTTTCACTCGTATTCAATGTACTTTACAAAACAAGACTCAATAAAAAAACCACCTAAAAAGTGGTTTTTTTATTGAATAATTTATGACTCACAATTACTTAGACCAAGCTTCAATCGCTTTGGTATTTAATCGGACATAGTCTTGATTTCCAGCTTTTTGTGCAAGTTCAAGAGAGATTTTTGAAGCTTCAACAGCCGCTTCTGTTTCATTTAAGGCTTTAAATATGAGTGCTTGTTGTCTGTACATCCAATATTTGCCTTCATCCAATTCAATAGCTTTTGAAATCCAATTTTTCGCCTGTTTCAAATCTCGATTGGTCTCACGGTAATATACGGCTGCACTGTAATAGTCTTGCGCCTTAGGTGTGCCTTGCATTGTCTTTTCTATCGAGGCCATTGTTTTTGATGCTGTTGGAACCTCAAGAGCTAAGTTTACTAGAGTGTATTCCCACCCAATACTGAGGATAGCCCCTTCTTGATGTAGATTATTAAAAGCAATTGTAAAACTCTCTATTTTTTGATCAACTGTAGTAACCTCTGCTTCAATCACGGCAGCAACCGCATTTGGATTCCATTCGCTGGGAAGGCCATTATGATCTGTTTCTGTATAAAAAAAGACCTCCCATATTGAAATACCTGGGCGAATAAATAGGGCGTATTTTCCTGCTGCAAGCGCTTTTCCTTCAATGGAAACAGGATCAGAAAAATCAAGTAATGTATTTGCATTGGCTCCTGCTCTCCACATCTCACCATAAGGCACTAAATCTCCCATAATGACCCTTTCTCTTACGGCAGGGCGTGAATATTTTAAGGATACCTGAGTTAAGCCCACAGTTTGCTCTATTTCACTGTAGGGACTGGGTTGAGGTGTTTGGATTTGACCCAAAGCTAGGCTGCTTATGAAAAGACCTATAATTAAACTGTAATTCATTTTTTTTATTTTTTATTAAAGATAGACTTTCCTTTCTAGCCGCCCAATTTCAGAGGGATGATATTTTTTTTTTTAACAATCGTAAAAGTTTTGTTTAATAAAACATAATAATAATTAAACATTTTATAAATTTGAAATAAAATTCCTGTGAAAATCTATCGCCTAGAGACTATTCAAAATTTACCTATCAGTCAGAAGGAGGCATGGAATTTTTTGTCGGATCCAAGAAATTTAAAGACGATCACACCCGATTATATGGGTTTCGAAATAGTGAGCGGAGCCGCCTCTAAGATGTATGCAGGCCAGATTTTACAGTATATAGTCACGCCCTTATTGAATATTCCTTTAAAGTGGGTTACAGAAATCACACATATTAGGGAGGGTGAATATTTTGTCGACGAACAGCGATTTGGTCCTTATTCGCTCTGGCACCACAAGCATTTTATCAAGCCGATAAAAAATGGAGTAGAAATGATCGATATTGTGGATTATAAAGTGCCCTTTGGTATACTAGGACAGCTTGTTCAGCCTTTTTTAGTGCGGCCCAAATTAGAAGAGATTTTTGAATACAGAAAAAATGCTTTAGACAGCATTTTTGGAAAATATAAAGGATAATGAGAGATAAAAATATCTTGATTATAGGAGGTAGTTCAGGAATTGGCCTTGCGCTTGCAGAACTGCTCGCTCCTCACAATAATATAATTGTTGCCAGTAGAACGGCTGAATCTATTGCGGGGCTCGATGTAAAGCACATCAGCTATGATGCCACCCAAGATGACCTAGATACCAGCCTTCTTCCGGAGGTCCTTCACGGCTTTGTTTATTGCCCAGGGAGTATAAATCTTAGACCCTTTAAAGGCCTTAAACTCGATGCCTTTCAGTCTGATTTTGAGATTAATTTATTGGGGGCAGTTCGCTCTCTGAAATCAGTGCTAAATCAGTTAAGTGTTAGTGGAAATGCTTCTGTTGTATTCTTCAGTACAGTAGCGGTACAAACAGGAATGCCATTTCATAGTTCGGTTGCGGCATCTAAAGGGGCGATAGAGGGGCTCACCCGTTCATTAGCAGCTGAATTTGCCCCTAAAATCAGGGTAAATGCCATAGCTCCCTCACTGGTAGATACACCGATGGCTTCCAAATTTTTAAATAATGAAGTCAAAATAGAAAAAGCAAATGAACGTCATCCTCTAGGTAGAGTAGGAAACGCCAAAGAAATGGCACAGGCTTCCGCCTTTTTATTAGGTGAGGAGAGTAGTTGGATGACAGGAAAAATTTTACAACTCGATGGTGGAATTGGAAACTTGAAATCCTGAAGATGGAAAAATTCACCCTTTTTTGGTTCCGTAGAGACCTCAGATTAGAAGATAATCACGGTCTATTCAAAGCCTTAAGCGGGGGAAATAAGGTGATTCCAATTTTTATTTTCGATACTGAAATTTTAGACAAACTACCCCAAAGTGATGCACGGGTAGAATATATATTAATAGCCTTGGGGGCCATAGATCGTGCTATGAAGAGGAACAGATGTAGTATAGGAATGTACCATGGCTCCCCTAAGGCTATTTTTACTAAACTGATTCAAACTTGGCCCATAGAAAAAGTAGTTTGTAATAGTGACTATGAGCCCTATGCGCGTAAACGCGATCAAGAAATTCAAGTTTTTTTAGAGGCACAGCATATAGGTTTTGAAGCTTATAAAGATCAGGTGATTTTTGAAAAAGAGGAGGTGGTAAAAGAAGATGGATCTCCCTATCGTGTCTATACACCCTATTCTAGAAAATGGTTGTCACAATTTTCTTCTCAAAAGCCTGCCTATTTTCCTTCAGCAGATTATGTAATGCAGTTTGCTCAAGTTGATCAGCCCTCTATAACCCTAGAAGATTTAGGATTTACCCCCTCAGTTCTTGCACAGCCTCATCATATTGTGAATCAGGAGCTGATTTCCGCCTATGAAGAGACACGAAATTTTCCAGCCTTAGATCAAACTTCGCGCATCGGTACAGCACTCCGTTTTGGAACTGTAAGTACGAGAAAAATTGTCAAACAAGCCGCCGCAAACGACAATCCTACCTTTTTAAAAGAATTGATCTGGAGGGAGTTTTTTATGCAAATTTTATGGCACTATCCCCATACTTCGACCCAAAGTTTTAAGCCCCAGTACGACCGGATCGAGTGGCGAAATAATCCCGAAGAGTTTGAAAAGTGGTGCCAAGGAAAGACGGGCTATCCTCTTGTAGATGCAGGGATGCGTCAGCTAAACGAAACAGGATTTATGCACAATCGAGTACGTATGTTAGTGGGGAGTTTTCTGTGCAAGCACTTGCTAATTGATTGGAGATTGGGAGAGGCTTATTTTGCAGAAAAACTTTTTGATTATGAAATGTCTAGTAATATTGGGAATTGGCAGTGGGTAGCGGGTTGCGGTGTTGATGCTGCTCCTTATTTCAGAATTTTTAACCCTACAGAGCAGTTGAAAAAATTTGACAAGCAGCATGACTACGTTAACAAGTGGGTTCCTGATTACCAAGAATTGACTTATCCCCAACCTATTGTAGACCATCCATTTGCAAGAGCACGTTGTTTGACGACTTACAAAGCCGCTTTAGATGCCCAAAAGAATTGAAAAGCATCATTTGCCAAATAAAAGATGTAAATATTGTGGAAAGCCCTTTAGTTGGAGAAAAAAATGGGAGTGTGATTGGGAAAATGTGCTTTACTGTAGTAAACGATGCAGTGGAGCAGTTAAAAGCAGAGCCACTTAGTGCGTAAAAGAGGGATGCCCTATTTAGATCAATACATCTCCTATTAAGTTAGATAGCCATATGGAAAAAGAAAAGAGAACAGTACTGGTTTGGTTTCGAAATGACTTGAGAATAAGGGACCAACACTCTTTATATGCTGCCTTAAATTCGTACTCAAAGGTAGTGGCTTATTACAGTTTTGACCCCAGACACTTTAAAAAAACACCATGGGGATTTGTTAAAATAGGAAGCCATCGTGCTCAATTTTTGATCGAAACTTTGGCTGAACTTCAATACGCGCTTCAGCAACTCAATATCACCTTAATCATCGACCGTAAAATGCCTGAAGAGGGGTTGCTCTATTGGATAGAAAAATTGGGGGTAGGGGCACTCTATTTTCAAAAAGAATGGACTCAGGAAGAATTTGATATTGAAAATAAACTCAAAGAATCTCTTTCCAATCAGATTACATTTTACAGTTGTTATGATCAATTTCTGTTTCATCCCGAGGAACTCCCTTTTCAAATAGAAAATTTGCCAGAAGTTTTTACACAATTTCGAAAGCAATGTGAAAAGCAAAGCCAAGTGCGTCCGCTCCTTCCTACTTTGTCTCCTTTGGCCAAAGATAATCTGTTAGAACAGCAATTTCACTTGCCCTCACTTAGTGATTTGGGCCTAGCAGAAAAGACACCTCATCCCAATTCGGCTTTTCCATTTAAGGGGGGGCACCTACAGGGATTAGAGCGACTAAAACACTATTTTTGGGAAACCCAAAAGCTGTCTTTTTACAAACAAACCCGCAATGGTTTAGTAGGGATTGATTACAGTTCCAAGCTTTCTGCATGGCTTGCAAATGGAGCACTTTCTGCAAGAGAAATTTATTGGGAAATAAGAGCGTATGAAAAAGAAATTAAAAAAAACGAGTCTACCTATTGGTTAATTTTTGAATTAATCTGGCGGGATTATTTCAAATTTATTGCCTTAAAACATCAGAATTCAATTTTTCAATTGGGTGGAATTTTAAAGCAAAATTATCATTGGAAAAACGAGGTTTGTGAAATTGAGAATTGGATAAATGGAAATACTGCTGAGCCTTTTGTAAACGCCAATATGATTGAATTAAAAAAAACAGGTTGGATGAGTAATAGAGGTCGCCAAAATGTAGCCTCATATTTTGCAAAAGAGTGCTACTTAGACTGGCGAATTGGAGCGGCTTATTTTGAATCTCAATTAATCGATTACGATGTACACAGTAATTACGGAAATTGGATGTATGTAGCGGGGGTAGGAAATGATCCTAGAGATCGTAAATTCAATATAAAACTACAAGCTGAGCGCTATGATCAGGCGGGTAAATTTCAACGACTTTGGAACCAAAATACCCTCTTTGAATGAATATTAAACTCATATTGGGAGATCAATTGAATAGTAACCACTCTTGGTTTCAAAAAGTTGAGCCCTCTACTGTTTTTGTTATCATGGAACTTCGTCAGGAAACTGATTATGCATTTCATCATATTCAGAAAGTAATTGCTTTTTTTGGCGCCATGAGAGCGTTTAATAAGACACTCAAATCCAAAGGACACCAAACCCATTACCTTACTCTTGATGATCCACTCAATACCCAAAATCTAGTAACAAATTTAAAAGAGCTTCTCAAGCATTATAAGGCGACTCAATTTTCTTACCAACAACCCGATGAATACCGGTTAGACCAGCAGTTAAAACAATTTTGCACCACTATTGAGCTTCCCACCCAAGTAGTGGATACCGAGCACTTTTTGACATCGAGAACAGCGTTGACTTCTTTTTTTGAAGGTAAGAAGCAATTGGTTATGGAATATTTTTACCGTATGATGCGGAAAAAATACAAGCTGCTCATGCGTGGAGAACAGCCTGAAGGAGGCCAATGGAATTTCGATAAAAATAACCGAAAAAAATGGAAAGGAACTCCGCCTATACCCGCACCTTATTTCCCCAAGCCTAAGGTGCTTCAGCCCCTTTTAGAAATGATTCAAGCTGCAGGAGTAAAAACTATTGGGAGCTTTGAGGAATCACATTTTTTATATCCTTTAAGCCGCGAAGAAGCTTTGGAGCAATTGGATTATTTTTGCGCCGAATTATTGATACATTTTGGAGATTATCAAGATGCTTTACATACAGAAGAAGTCAATTTGTTTCATTCCCGCTTGTCTTTTGCACTCAACACAAAACTATTACACCCCCTTGAAGTTGTTGAAAAAGTAATTTCCCATTATCGTGCCTCTACGGATCAAATTGAGCTGTCACAAGTAGAAGGCTTTGTAAGACAGATTATCGGATGGAGAGAGTATATGCGCGGGATCTATTGGAGAGAGATGCCTGAATACACACATAAGAATACCTTACAAAATACAAACCCGCTCCCTGACTTCTATTGGACTGCTAAAACCAAGATGCATTGTCTTCACCAAAGTATTTCCAATTCATTGGATCACGCTTATGCCCACCATATTCAGCGTTTGATGATTACGGGTAATTTTGCCCTTCTGGCTCAGGTGCATCCCGATCAAGTAGACCAATGGTATCTGGGAATTTATGCCGATGCAATACAGTGGGTCCAACTTCCCAATACACGTGGAATGAGCCAATGGGCTGATGGAGGAATTGTTGCTACAAAACCCTATGTTTCGGCGGCAGCCTATATTCATAAAATGAGCAACTACTGTGATCAATGTACTTATGACAAAAACAAGCGCACAGGCGCTGATGCCTGTCCGTTTAATAGCCTTTATTGGAATTTTTTAGATGACAAAAAATCCTATTTTTTAAAGAATAATCGGATGGCGATGATGTTGCGGCTTTTAGATAAAATTCCTACTGAAGAATTAGTGCAGCTCAAGCTTAGGGCTGCTAAAATCATGAAGTATCCAGATGAATTTTAAATTCAATACATGAAAAAAAAGAGTATCCTTAAGGAAGTACAAATAGACCGTATCATTGAAATGGCATGGGAAGATCGGACGCCTTTTGATGCAATAGCAACCCAATTTGACTTAAAAGAACAAGAGGTCATTACATTGATGCGAAAAAATCTAAAGCCTTCTAGTTTTAAATTATGGCGCGCTCGAGTGCAAGGACGAAAAACCAAACACCTCAATAAACGGGGGGAGGAGGTTCAAACCTTTAAATGTTCGAGGCAACGCAATATCAGTAGTAATAAAATTTCTAAGCGTTAGTTTTAGTAGCGCACTTCTACCGTCATTCCTACGCTGGCGGCACTTACTTTTGACCATTTCCCTTGACTCACCTCTCTCGCAATGAGGGGCGCTCCAAAAAAGCCCCCTGAAAAAAATAAATCCCCTGGCCCCATCTCTTCAATCCATTCAATCGCAATAAAAAAATCTTGATCGATAACAAGCGCATAAGGACTCAGGTCTTTGGTAATAAGCCCAGATTCAATTGCCGTTTCAATAATAATATTTTCATTCAGAAGTGGCGCTGCAGGAAGTCCATTTTCTACACTGTAGAAATTCAGCCTAAAGCGAATGGGTCCATAACTATTTTTTACCAGTGAAAGATTAAATTTTTTTAATATCATGGGGTGCTTCCGTTGCCTCACAATAAAACCCATTTCATTTCCAAGTTTATTTGTGGTAAATGCAGCATAAAGGGCTTTAGAAGTAGTTTTATTACCCAGAATTTTAGATTCAAACTTTCTGGCTTGCGTCTCTATAATTACTTCGTCTAATTCAGTAGGTTTTTCTTTCAATGCGATTAGGAAATGGTCTTGCTCAAGAAATTCTTCTAAATCAAAAGTTTGGGTCTCATAGCCCAGCATAGAGAATTGGAGCGTAGCATTTTTGTGTTGCGCTGGATTTAGAAGAAGTTCAAAATAGCCTTGACGGTCAGAAACGGTTCCAATATTTTCATCTATAAGACCAATATTCACATAGGGAAGGGGATTTTGTGTAGCCTCATCAATAAGTTGTCCAATAATGGGGGTCTGACTCAGGCTAATGAATGGTAGGAAAAGAAAGAAAATAGCAACTTTACAAAAATTGGGCATAAAGTCAGCACTTATTGTGTTTGTACCCGCGCTATTGAAGCCCCTATATTTTGAAGCCGCTCAACAATGTGCTCATACCCACGGTCAATTTGCTCAATATTGTGTATCGTACTTGTCCCCTCTGCAGATAAGGCTGCGATGAGTAAGGAAATTCCAGCGCGAATATCTGGAGAGGTGAGGGTGGCAGCCTGCAGCTGTGATTTAAAATTGTGTCCAATAACAGTAGCTCGATGGGGATCGCACAGTATGATTTTTGCTCCCATGTCAATGAGCTTATCCACAAAAAATAAGCGACTTTCAAACATTTTTTGATGGATTAGAACGCTTCCCTTCGCCTGGGTAGCGACAACTAAGATTACACTTAGTAAATCTGGGGTAAAACCTGGCCAGGGAGCATCAGAAATAGTTAAAATTGAACCGTCGATGAAGTTTTGAATTTCATAACCATCTTTATGGGCTGGTATAAAAATATCGTCTCCTTTTTTTTCAATTTTTATTCCTAGTTTTCTGAAGACATTCGGCATTTGACCTAAAAATTCCCAGCGTACCTCTTTTATGGTAATTTCACTTTTGGTCATGGCTGCCAAACCTACCCAGCTACCAATTTCTATCATGTCAGGGAGTATTTTATGTTCCGCCCCATTAAGTTTTTCTACCCCTTCGATATGAAGTAAATTTGAGCCAATTCCTTTTATTTTAGCCCCCATATTATTGAGGAGTGTGCACAACTGTTGAAGGTAGGGCTCACAAGCGGCATTATAAATTGAAGTATTCCCTTTTGCCAAAACTGCCGCCATAACGATATTAGCTGTACCTGTAACTGAGGCCTCGTCTAGTAATAAATCTGCTCCTTGGAGTTTTTTGGCTTCAACGGTATAAAAAGAATTTTTTTTGCTGTAATTGAACTTTGCTCCCAATTGAATCAGCCCTTCAAAATGCGTATCTAAACGTCTTCTTCCGATTTTATCGCCTCCAGGTCTTGGTATACTTCCCTTTCCAAAGCGCGCTAGTAATGGACCCACCAGCATAATTGACCCACGCAGTCCTTTTCCTTCAGATTTAAATTGCTCAGATTCGAGATAATGAAGATCAATCTGATCTGCTTGAAATTCAAAACTTCCTTTATGTAATGGAGTTACTTTAACTCCTAGGTTTTTTAAGAGGTCGATAAGTTTATTGACATCTACGATATCAGGGATATTGTGAATTATGACGGGCTCTTTAGTAAGCAAGACCGCGCACAAAATCTGAAGGGCTTCATTTTTTGCTCCCTGTGGAGTAATCGACCCTTTTAATGGTTGCCCCCCTTTGATTACAAATGACTCCATTTTGACCTAATAGCGTTTGCGTTGTTTTCTACGTTGTTTCCCGGAATTGCTTTTTGGGCCGTTACCGTTTTTAGTTTTAAATTTGAGGAGATCTGCGGTTTCGCTGAGTGGCAATTGCTGAGCGGCTACTTTTAATTTTCCTTCAGAAAGCTCATCGAGGTGAGCCAATATGACGGCATCTTCAACAGTATCTTTATTCCAGCTCAAAAAACTTTTTTTCATGTGGTTTGCGATAGTGAAAACCAAGACTTCTTTAAGTTCACCTTCTTCCCAGCGTACCGCTACATCAATCATTCGTTTGATATTATTTCCATAAAAGCGGTATTTGGGAAAATTTTGGGGATAAGCAAGCTTTTCAGGTTTCGCTTCTAGCACTTCTCTTTCAGGTTTCTCAAATGGCGATTCTACCTTGATATCGAAATCAGCCATAATAAAAAATTGATCCCAAAGCTTGTGCTGAAAATCAGGAACATCTCGAAGATGGGGATTTAAATTTCCCATTACCCCAATAATTGCTTTCGCCTTTTTATTGCGTTCTTCAGCATTAGGCTCTGTTTTTGTTTGTTCTATCATGAGGTGAATATGTCTTCCGTATTCGGGAATTATAAGTTTTTTACGCTTGGTATTGTATTGCAAGGTTTCCATTTAAAATTGTACGCGTTAGGTCTTTGGTGATTAATAATTGCAAACTAATAAATTTAAAGCAAAAGACTTTTATTAGTAGACTAAAGTGATATTACACCTTCTAAAGTACTGACTTTCTTGTAGATTTCAATTACTTTATCGGGATTTTCCATTTTTACCTTAATACTTAAGCTGGTAAAGCTCTTTTTACTTGATTGTTTTTCAGAAAATTCTGGGCTGTATTGATTAAAAAAAGACTTCAATGTATTCAAATGCTCAGACTCTGCTTTTACAATAAATTTAAAAAGGTAAGCGCCAGGCCAGGTTTGAGATTCAAGCAGTTGGTCATAAAATCGTGAATAAAATTCGTCAGACTGTTTTTGGGTTTGAGCCAAGGCTTTTACTTTTGTGTAAAGATACGCATTTATTCGCGCTCAGTTTTATGAAAAAAAGAAGAATTGTTATCAGTGGAAGTCCGGGTGGAGGCAAAACAACGCTCATTAATGCATTGGAGGGCTTGGGCTATGCAGTTTATAATGAATTTTCTAGAAGTATTATTGAGAAGGGTTTTAAGGAGGAAAAAGGACGTTATTTTTTAACAGACCCTGAATCTTTCAGCGAAGCACTCTTTCTCGGGCGTAAAAAACAATTTGAGGATTTTGAAACTCAGAAATCAAATTTCCCCCATGTGTTTTATGACAGGGGGATTCCCGATATCTATGCCTATCTCGAAGCCCATGGAAAAGCCTCTTCTAGGTGGGCGAAAATCACCGCCCCTTTTCAATATGATTTTGTTTTTTTAGTAACCCCTTGGAAGGCCATTTACAAAAAAGACGAAGCTCGTATGGAAACCTTCGAAGAAGCTGCACATTATTTTTCTTTTATAGAATCTGTTTATACTAAAAAACACCCTGTTTTCTATCTTCCTGAAGATACTGTAGAGACACGTTTGGCATATATAGCAGCGAAATTAAAACAGCATGGATAAAAAAACACTTTTAAAGCAATATTGGGGCCATGCTGCTTTTCGTCCCTTTCAGGAAGAAATTATAGAATCGGTAATGGCCAACCGTGACACTTTTGCCTTACTCCCTACAGGTGGAGGAAAGTCGTTATGCTATCAGCTGCCTGCACTTTTAAAGCCGGGATTTGTATTGGTTATCTCACCCCTAGTTGCACTAATGGAAGAACAAGTAGCTCGTTTAAATACAATTGGAATCAAAGCGATGTATTTTAAACCTACTGCAAAACGATTGTCATTGAGCCAACAATTAGACAATGCCTTACACGGCAATTTTAAGGTGGTTTATTGTTCACCCGAACGCTTGGATAATCCACTTTTTCTTGCTCAATTAAAAAATGCGCCCATTTCAATGATCGCTGTAGATGAGGCCCACTGTATTTCGGAATGGGGACACGATTTCCGTCCTGCCTACAGAAAAATAAAAGTTTTAAAAAAAGAATTTGCGGGGCTTCCTTTTTTGGTATTGACAGCTTCTGCTACTCCAGCGGTGGTAAAAGACATCCAAGAATTACTAGCGCTCGATACGCCTAATTTTTTTCAAAATTCTTTTGAGCGTCCAAATATCGCTTATGAAGTATGGAATACAGAAGACACTAGAGCGACTGTAGTAAAACTCTTACATGCACAAAAGGGGAGTAGTATCATATATTGTTATTCTAGAAAACAAACGGAAGATTTAGCAACCTTCCTTACCGAAAACGGATTTAAGGCTGCTTTTTTTCACGCAGGCTTAACTGCTGAAGATAAAAAAGAACGGCTTAAAGACTGGCAGCATGAAAAGATTCAGCATATGGTTGCTACTACAGCCTTTGGTATGGGGATTGATAAATCAGAGGTAAGAACCGTTATACATACCTATGTGCCAGAAAGTATAGAAAGCTATTATCAAGAAACGGGAAGAGCGGGAAGAGATGGTAAACCTGCAAGCACCTATTTGCTTTATCATCAGGGAGCTCTTTCAGAACTCCAAAGAAAAATTGAGGATCAATTACCCCAACAAGAGGAAGTGAGAAAATATTACCTCAATTTGTGTAACTATTTACAAATAGCCTATGGAGAACTCCCACAAGCTGATTTTGATATAGAGGAGGCAGCTTTTTGTAAGCGCTACCTAGCCTCAGAAAAAAAACTGTATCAAATATTAGATCAACTTGAAAAAACAGGCATTTTAAATTGGTCGGCAGCCTCCGCTCAATACTTTCGAATCAGGTCTAAAGTGAGTCCTGAAAATGCCTTACAGTCAATTCAAACAGGTACTCCTTCTGCACAAGCAATGGAATATTTGATGCGTCATTCTCCTCAGTTTTTTACTACAACTACCTTATTTGATAAACTTGAAATGAGTAATGCATTACGATTATCAGTAGACCGTCTAAGGGCTGCATTGGATGATTTGCAGCAAAAAAACTATATTTCCTATACTGCTGCTTCGACTCATCTCTCACTTCGCTTTCTCGTTCCCAGAGAAGACCAGTATACGCTAAGACCTGTACTAGAGGGTCTAACAAAAATAAAATCTCAAAAGCGGTTAAAATCCAACGCTGTGATTCAATATATACAAGAAAAAGAGCTGTGCAGGCGTAATTTTATTTTGCATTATTTTGGTGAAAAACCCAAAAATAATTGTAATCAGTGTAATGCGGATTCTTGTTCGACGGATAATGGTCAATAGGCTGATTTACAGACTGAAATTATTGCATTACTTAAAAAGTATCCCCATACGATACAGGCGCTTAAACAAAAGTTGTATTTTAAGCCTCAACAACTTAAAGCTATATTAGCAGCATTAATGGAGTCGCAACAAATAAAGAAAAATACCCAGCACAAATTCTATTGGTCGAATGAATAAAAAACCCTATCCCTCACTTGTTTTTTTCGGTACTCCTGAATTTGCACGTTACTGTCTCGATTATTTAGTAACAGCAGGATTCCCTATTAAGGCGGTAGTAACTGCACCCGACCGAAAGGCGGGTAGGGGGAAAAAGTTGACACCCTCTGTAGTCAAGCAATATGCACTTGCTCAAAAGCTAACTGTTTTACAGCCGACACATTTAAAAAATGATTTATTTATTGAGCAACTCAGCGCATTGGAAGCGGAATTATTTGTTGTTGTTGCTTTTCGTATGCTTCCTAAGGCAGTTTGGAGCCTACCGGCGCTTGGCACAATAAATTTGCACGCTTCTGTACTACCCAATTACAGAGGGGCTGCACCAATTAATTGGGTATTGATCAATGGAGAAAAAGAAACTGGGGTAAGCACTTTTTTAATTGATGAAGCCATAGATTCTGGTTTGTTACTTCAAACCCGAACACTCCCGATTGATAAAAAGGATAATTTTGGCACACTACATGATAAATTACTTCATCTAGGTGCTCCCTTACTCGAAGAGACCCTTTTAGGGCGTAAAGATCAGCGTTTGATCCCCCAAAAACAGGATGAATCCAAATTTGTAAATGCCGCACCCAAATTAAATACTGAAAATACACGGATTATATGGACCCATTCATTAGAGCAGATTGTCAATCAAATTAGGGGTCTTAATCCCTACCCCGGAGCATGGACGATATTGACTAATGAAGGGCAGGACTACCGCATCAAAATCTACGAGGCAGAGACACTTCATGAGGAGTTTACGCATGAGATAGGACAACTCGTCATTAGAGCAGGCCAATTGCTCATTTCTACCGCAGAGGGCTACCTGTTGTGTAAAGAGGTACAGTTTCCGAATAAAAAAAGAATGCGGGTAAAGGACTTGCTAAATGGCTTTAAACTGGGGACAGAGGCAGTAATTCATTGAAAAAACCGCTGGTATTATCAACAAAAGGCCTTACTTATCAACAAAAACGGGTATTTCGGGCATTTTTGCTTTCGTCTTTTGAAAATCCGTATAAATTTGTTTGTATAACCTTATAAACATTAATAATTATGAACAAAACAGAATTAATAGATGCTATGGCAGCTGATGCTGGCATCTCTAAAGCAGCAGCAAAAAAAGCGTTAGAATCTTTTCTAGGAAGTGTAGGTGGTACATTGAAAAAAGGAGGCCGTGTATCTTTAGTAGGATTTGGATCTTGGTCTGTATCTAAAAGAGCAGCACGTGATGGAAGAAACCCACAAACGGGTGCAACAATCAAAATTGCTGCAAAAAATGTTGTGAAGTTTAAAGCAGGTGCAGAACTTTCTAGCTCTGTAAACTAATTTACCTGTATACCTTATAAAAAGCTCCTTTATGGAGCTTTTTTTTATTTTAGACTGAAGTGATGAAACCAGCAAATTTCCTTATCGCTACTCCCACCATTATTGGAGATTATAATTTTCACCGTGCAGCTGTGCTTATTGTTGACTGTAAAGCATCGGGTGAGCTGGGTTTTATTGTTAATAAAAAAATGCCCTATACGCTTGATGAACTTGTCGAGGAGGTCCACAATCCTTTTCCTGTTTATTTTGGGGGCCCCGTAGAACAAGACAATTTATTTTTTATTCATCGACTAGGAAATCAAATCCCCGAGAGCATCCGCCTTCAAGAAGATTTATTTTGGAGCGGCGATTTTCAAACAGTTATAGGTCTAATTGAATCCAAAAAAATAACCCCCGATCAAATTCGTTTTTTCCTCGGCTATAGTGGCTGGTCTGAAGGTCAATTAGAGGCGGAAATTAATGCAGACTCCTGGATTAGGCTTGAGTCTATCGCGCTTAATGAGTGGATGGAGAATTCCTGTGAAGATTTTTGGAAAAACCAAATGCGTAAATTAGGAGGGCGCTATTTGCTCTGGTCTAATGCGCCTGAAAATCCATTATCTAATTAACTTGTTTCCTCAAAAAAGGCACTAAATAGGGAAGGTGCTATTTGCATTTGATAGCCAGTTTTTCTGTATTGAGATACAGCTTGAGCACCAGATGTCAGTGAGAGTACAATTACTTCTGTCGATTTTTGTAGTTCAAAAGGATTGATTGCCTGCTCTATGAGGGTACCCCATTTTTCATTTTTTTGAAGCCAGTCATTAAATGCAGCTCTTAGTGCAAAGTCTTGACAGCCTGATTCTAAATGAGGGGTAATGATTTTTGAGGGCTGAAATAAATATAAAGTACCTTGAACAGTTTCTACTAAATTTTTTTCTGTATTCAGTAAAATGCAATCCGACAACCCATTTTCAAAGGCGTAGCGCTTAGCAATTGTATATACAGTAGTATTTGTTGAGGAAAGATTAGAAAGTGAATGAGCCTGTATCCCCGTTTCTTTAAAAAGATCCAAACTGTAGTCCGCTTTTCTATTTTGAGTTTTCAAGGCCTGTACAGACTCAGCACTCATCAAAAACGAAATCCCCTCACTAAAAGGGATGAACTGAATTGTAATCAGGGCTTTATTTTCGAGGTTTTTGTCTGCTTCAACTAACTTTTTGATTTCAGTTTCAAAAAAATCCAGGGTATAGTTGATGGGGATTTTAAAGCGATGCCTTCTCAGCGCAGCGGTAATTCTAAAATAATGGTACTCCCAAAAGAGAAGTTTATTATTCTCAAAACGAAGTAATTCGGTTACTGCACCGACTTTGTGAAGTTTTTCAAGGAGGTCATTAGGAAGCTCTTGATAAGCGGAGACCATTATTCCATCTGCGTTTAGCATATAGCAATCAACTCGCGCCCAAGACTTGCTTAAGGTCAGAAACAAGATTATCCCAAAGCATTTTAGATTCTTCTAATTCATCTTCTTCAGAAAAGTCAGTGATGATTAAAGAAACATCTTTGGTAATCTCATCTACTTGAATTTTAAATTCGAAATAGTAATCTGCTCCTTCGTCATTTTCCCATTGAAAGCGTACTTTATCATAATTTTTTTTCTGAAGTAATAGGGCGTTCTCTTCAGAATCATCCCATATAAAAGTAAACCATTCTCCTCTTGAATTTACATTATCAGCAAACCATTCGGACAGTCCAGAAGGGGTAGATAAGTATTGGAACAGCAACTGAGGAGAAGCGTGAAAATCATATTCAATAGAAAAACTTTTTTTGGCACTCATAGGGTTAAATTCTGATCCCAATATATTGAAAAAACGGAAAGGACCATATTTATTTTAAAATATTTTCAAAAGGTTGTTGTTAGCGGATTATGTTTTTATATTTGCCCCTCTTATTAGGGCGAGGTAGCTCAGCCGGTTAGAGCGTCGGATTCATAACCCGGAGGTCGGGAGTTCAAGTCTCCCTCTCGCTACACTAAGGTCTTCATTTGAAGGCCTTTTTTATTAGACTGAAATTGAGCATATAAAGGCAACTAAATTCAACGATTTATCTTTTCCTTCAAACAGCCAATTTCTTAATAGCGTTAATTTAAGAACCCTCTTTTTTAATTTAGTTCATGAAACGCTCCTAATTAGATTTAGCTAATTTTTTTTATATTAAAACGATATTAACCATAAACCAATTAAAATGAAAAACTTTAAGACGGTACTTATCGTTACTTTAGTATTAGACATCTTGCAATGTGTCCCATTGGTATTAGCCAAAATGGGAGGTGAGATGAAAGCGCAAATGATTAGTGATTTTAATATACAGGGTTTAGCGACTAGCGCCCCTGCTTTGGAAGTGCTAGATATAATGCTCTATATTTTTAGTTTTATTATACTGGGATCCATTATTTCAATACTTTATGCCTTGCGCCTCAAAACACTTGAAGGTTTAAAAGCGGCAACTTTTATCTTATTTATTATTCACTTATTTTGGACATTACCAGATTTTGTAACGCTCCTCTCAGGAGGCGCTGCACATCCGCCTCTTATTATTATGCTTTTGACACTAATTCCTGTAATTGGACTTTATTATGTATCACAAAATGGAGTGCTTAAATCGAACTAAAGAAGCATTGAGTTAAAAAAAACTTAAGCTCCTGTTAGGGGAGGAAGTTTTTAAAATGTTAGAGGGAATTGTGATAAATTTTATTAAATTTAGTTGTTGATCGCAAGTAAATAGCGAATCATAAACCAATTTGTTTCATGGAAAACCGCTTAACACCCTAAGCGGTTTTTTTTGTTTAAAAGTTTTTTTGTAATTTTAAACGATGATTCATCTTATGGATGAATTGGTTTATGGTTAATAATAAGGGGAGTTAATGCTCCCCTTTTCTTATTAGATACAGTACTGGGTTTGAAGGAATGTTTTTGTTGCTGATTTTTGTTCTGTGAAACTTTAAATCCAGTACTTCTTTAAAAGCGCCTTTAACTTCCCTAATCTAGACAATCTCTTTTTATTGCGCTTTGTTAATCTTAAAGAAGGCTTGTAGTAAAAACCCTAGTAAAACAGTCATCAAGGCTCCTATAAGATTCAGCCATAAAAAACTGACCGCCTCATAAAAAAAGAGAATCAAAATCATGGTTTCAGAAAGCACAGCTGCCCAAAAAACAGCTTTTCCTTTAATGCTTTTGAAAAAAAGTGCCACCAAAAAAATCCCGAGTATTGTACCGTAAAAAACAGAGCCTATAATATTAACCAATTGGATCAGGTTTTCAAATAGATTACCTATAGCTGCAAAGACAAGGGCAATAAGCCCCCAAATTAAGGTGAAGCCTTTAGAAGCCTGTACATAGTGGGCTTCAGACTTATTAGGATTATTCCGCTGGTATAAATCTACTGTTGTTGTGGCAGCCAAGGCATTGAGTTCAGAAGCTGTAGAACTCATGGCCGCTGAGAAAATGACAGCCAATAATAGTCCGATGAGCCCTGTAGGCAGGTAGTTTAAGATAAAACTGATAAAAACATAGTCTTTGTCATTAGACTCCTGATCCGGATCTGCCTGTGTAATGAGTGCCTTTGCTGCTGCTCGCTGTGCTAAATTTTGATTTTGAAGGTACTTAAGCGTTTCTTTCTTTTCGAGTAGTGCTGTTTTTAGCTGACGTTGTACCTCGAGATTTTCTGCTTCTAAGCGTTCAAATGCAGGGGCTTGAGCCGAGGTTTTTACAGCTGCTACCGCTTTAGGGTTAAAATGCAGTGGAGCCGGTTCAAATTGATAAAAAACAAAAACCATAACCCCTACAAGTAGGATAAAAAACTGCATTGGGACTTTTAAAATTCCATTCATAATCAGTCCCATTTGACTTTCTTTAACTGATTTTCCAGATAAATAACGCTGAACTTGAGATTGATCTGTGCCGAAATAGGAGAGGGCTAAAAATAATCCACCGGTGAGGCCGCTCCAAAATGTATAACGGCTATTAAGATCAAAGGAAAAATCGAGAACTTGGAGTTTACCTGAATTACCAGCAATTGACAGGGCCTCGCTAAAACCCACTCCTTCTGGAAAACGATTGATAATAAATCCAAAAGCGAGAAACATTCCTAAGAAAATAATAAACATTTGCTGCTTCTGGGTAACATTTACGGCTTTGGTTCCCCCAATCACAGTGTAGGAAATGACCAGGATCCCCACGAGTATTACCAGTAATTTTAAATCCCATCCTAGGACAACACTTAAAATAATAGAGGGCGCATAAATTGTAATTCCAGCAGCCAATCCTCTTTGGACTAAAAATAAAATTGCAGTTAAAGTTCGGACTCTTAAATTAAATCGGCTTTCTAGAAACTCATAGGCGGTATAAACTTGTAGTTTATGGTATACAGGAATAAAAAAGAGGCAAATCAGCAGCATTGCAAAAGGCAATCCAAAATAAAACTGGACAAAGCCCATCCCGTCATGATAAGCTTGCCCTGGAGTAGAAAGAAAGGTAATGGCACTGGCCTGAGTGGCCATTACAGACAGACCTACAGTCCACCATCGGGCTTGATTACCCCCTTTAAGGTAATCGTTGATAGAGTGATGCGTTCTGTTTTTCCATACCCCATAGAGTACAATAAAAAGCAGGGTAGAAGTCAAGATGATCCAATCCAGCAGCTCCATTAACTATAAATTTGCATAAATAAATAAAACAACACCCAATAAATTATATTGCTGCTTATCAGAAGTAGATAGACCCGCTTTTTCATTTTCCGTAAGAAATTAAATTAGCAAATAGGCGAAAGGCACCGGGAACCCCAGCAGGTAATTCTCTAAAAAAACTCAGCCCTGTAAAGATGAATTTACCTTTTCCATAATCAGCAACTAATAAGCTTCCTTTTTTTGGATTTTCCCCAGGATCATTTAATGAAAGCAAAGGCGTATATTTTGAATCCCACCGAGAAGCAAAATACAAGCCCCGTTCTTGCACCCACCCCTCAAAATCAACAGAAGAAATCGTATTTGGCGTATTAAAAATAGGATGTGTTGTATCTAAAAAAGTAACATTTGAATCTTCATCTGTCACTCGATCTCTCGATATGCTAAGGGGATATGGAGCCATAATAGCGGAGTCAAAACCCCTACTGGTATTGTATTGAATTATGACATTGCCTCCCATTTCTAAATACTCCCAAAGGATTTTATTTTTAAACGCCAGAGAGGGGTGTACATTAAAAGCACGAATTCCCACAATTAGAGTAGGATAGTCTTTGATAGTTTCTAAGCGCAGTTCTTCAGGGGTAAATTCAGTCACTTCAATCCCAATATTCCTTAGACTTTCCGCTATTTTATCTCCTGCGCCTTTGAGATAAGCTACTTTATTTACTTTTGTTTCAAAATTAATCTTAACTCCTTTAGAAGCATTGGGTTCCAAAAGATATTGTTTGGAAATATGGGGGTAATCGATTTCTGTCAACTTCATTGAATAGGTTTTTCCCTCGGTTTTTACCTCAGCCTTAAAGACAGCCGTGGCATTGTCAGCTGGCGGTCTGACTTGAAAAACATAATCAGTTGATGCACCCGCTGCTAGGGGGGTAAGTAGTTGTTCTGGAGGATTTACGGTCCATCCCGCTGGCGCCTGTAGTAAAACACGACCTTCTGTAAGTGCCTTATGAGCATTTACCTGAACGCGAACTGCTTTAGAGTTGTTGCTTTCAAAAAAATAAATTTCTTCACTCAGTTTAGTCGTGATTTTTGGCAATAATTGAAATCCAGCGACCACCTCACCCTCAACACGGTCTGTCATTCGATAGGTTAAAGGAATAGTGACGGGTAGGGAGACACCCTCAATATTTAAATTAAATACAACTTGAAAGGGATTCGGGGTTTCAGCTAGCCCTTTTAATTCGGGTTGTGTCACTTTATAATTTCCCAAATCTCCTTTTTCTAAAAGCCAATAAGGGGTAGTGATTTTTTTAGTTAATGGAAATTCAAAGGGTAGCTCCCAACTTTGGTTCCTGCTAAGCGCTTGGTTTACCTCCGAAGCCACTGCTCCACTCAGCGATTCCAAACGTACAGGAAGAGGGCTCGGATTTAGTGCTTTGAGTTGGACTTTCAACACCTCTCCAGCTACGCCAAAGGGAGCTTGTGAATTAAATTGTAAGCGCAATCCTAAGCAGTTTTTGATCAGATCTATTAGTTCAGCCCTTTTGATTGAACGCCAATGGACATCTTCAAGAGCCGTTACGGCTCGGTAGATTTCAACAAGAGCGGATATATTTTGATGTGGATTCTGAAAATCAAAGTTTGCGAGCAGTTCTTTTGTGCGCTTATGAACTTCGGCACCTCCCTTTATTCGCTTCCAGCTGGTATCGATCCCTGAAAAAGGGTCCTCTCCTTGTGGTTTTTCACCATTTATCCATTCTAGGTATTCCACTTGACTCCCTAATTCGGGGGAACTACCAAATCCCTGTGATTTGTGTTGGCTTCTGCTTTTTGCGGCTACTTCTGCATTGGTTCTTCCCAAAAGAAAATCCGTAGGATTGCTCTCAAGAGCAATCATATTTGACTTGTCAGCCGCTTCAAAACGTGCTTGGCTTCCATAAGCCCACCATGAAGTATTGTAAAATTGTCTCTTGGGTTGCCACAGAGAAACCTTTTCTAATTGTTCAGGAAAAGCATTGGGATCATTAGCCAGATGAAAAGCGGCTTCACTTAGTAGGGCCGAGCTGGTATGATGCCCATGCGTGCTGCCTGGAGTCCTATGATCAAATCGATGGATGATGATATCGGGTTTGAATTGCCGAATTCTGAATACGATTTGAGCAAGTATTTGATCTTTGTCCCAAATTGCTAAAGTTTCCTGTGGATTTTTTGAATATCCAAAATCATTGGCTGTAGTAAAAAATTGCTGTCCTCCATCTATTTTTCGTGCCTCTAGAAGTTCTTGAGTTCTGATAAGACCTAAGCTTTCTCTGAGTTCTGTGCCGATGAGGTTTTGCCCTCCATCTCCACGGGTCATCGATAAATAAGCTGTTCTTGTATTATAGTGATTAGAAAATAAAGAGATCAATCGCGTATTTTCATCATCGGGATGGGCGGCAACATAGAGTATCGCACTTAGGGTATTGAATTTTTGTAATTGTTTATATATTTCAACACTGCTTTGGGAAAAAAGTAGCTTTATACTTAAGAAAGCAAATCCAAAAATTATTGATCTCATAGTTTTTAGTTTAATTCTAAAGAATCTCTATAGCGCTCATCTCCATTATGATTGAGCTGCCAATAAGGTAATTTTAATGTTTTTATGATTGTAGCGGATGTGCTATTTGCTGGATTCTTTAGGTCTATTTCTTGCCAACCCCTTATTCTAAAAGGGGCTGTTTTTTCAAAATCGATTTGAAGTTTACGGTTTAATTCTGGGTAGCTAAGCTGATAGCTCAGATGGGTTTCATAAGTTTCGAGGACTGCTTTAGCTTGATAGAATTTTAAGGGTTTATGTAGTAATCTTATATACTCAAAAGCGGGAAGTACTTCCAGTGCTCCTAGGGGAAGAAGCTCTGGATTGATTCTGATCCAATGCCATAACTCGTCCTCTGTGAGGCCATTTTTTAGATGTATATTTTGGTCTGCCTCTCCTTCAAAGTAAGAGTGACTTTTAATGTGAAGGGTATTTTTTTTATTGAGTTGAAGATAAGCTTGGCCACACCATTCCTGTATCGAGGTGGAGATTTTTGCAAGTGGGTCTTTTTGATCCAAATAGGTGAAGGAACTATTCATAATCGAATAAGGATAGACGCCCGTAATGAAATTTTTAGTCCGATTGAGTTTTAACGCTATTTTTGATTTTTTAGACTTTTGATTGGCTTTAACCTGCGTATCGGTCAAAAAATCTTCTGTAACAAAAATCAGTACTGCTTCTCCACTACGGTCCTCTCCATAACGTGATTGATTGAGTTTAAAACTACTAATCTCCGCAGTTCCGTCAAACCAGTAGGTTTTAAATTCTGGACTAAGACTAAAGTCTTGATTAATAGACGTTTTACTATTCTGAGGCTGACAGCCCAAACTCAAAATCGATAAAAAAAGAAAGAGGTATTTCATACTAGATGTAAGGTATTGGATTTTTTAAGATGTGGCCCATTTCTTTGTTATTTCTTCCAATTTTTCAAAAACTTGCGCTACAGGCAAACCAATAATATTGGTATAGCTTCCTCGAATAGAATTTACAAATCGAATTCCAAATGAATCTTGTATTCCATAGGCTCCTGCTTTGTCAAGCGGGGAGCCTGTGGCAATATAGGCATCTATATCCGCGGTTTTGATGTTAGAAAATACGACTTCTGAACAGCAATAGAGGCTGTCCCATCCTCCTTTGTGTAAAAAACCAACAGCGGTCATGACTTGGTGGGTATCTCCTGACAATGCTTGAAGCATCTGTTTGGCTTCTTTTTTATTTTGCGGTTTACCTAAGCACTGATTTTGATGCCAAACAATAGTATCTGCTGTAATTATAAGCTGTTTTTCCTTTAATTGAGACTTGAAGGGTTCAGCTTTAAGTTTTACGAGATGCTCTACAATGGCTTGCCCTGAAAGAGATTCAGGAAAAACCTCTTCAACGGGGAGGACTTGCTGCGAAAAAGGAATACCCATTTCTTCAAAAAAAGCCTTCCTCCTTGGCGATCCCGATGCTAAAATGATTTCAAAAGCCCCTGTATTCATAGACACTACTCTTTACCTGCTCCTATTTCTAGTTTCCATTTGCCTTGAACCCGCAGTACTTGTTCTATAATTTCTCTCACACAGCCTGCCCCTCCTTTTTTAGGTGAAATATAATCTGCTATTTCTTTTACATCAGTGGCTGCATCTGCAGGGCAACAGCCCAAGCCAACTTTTTTCATGACAGGAATATCCAATAGATCATCTCCGATGTAAAGAATTTCTTGGGGATTAAGGTCATAACTGTCAATTAAGTCTTGGTAAGCCTCAATTTTGATATGGGAATCTAAATAAATATCATAGATCCCTAACTCCTCGAAAATAGCTTTAACTGCTTGGTTTCGGCCCCCTGTGATAATGGCAATTTTAAAGCCATTGATCAAGGCATATTTCATCGCATATCCGTCTTTGGTATCAAAAGAACGCAGCAGTTCACCGTTTGAGTGAATGAGTATTTTCCCGTCAGTAAGTACTCCATCTACATCGAAGATAAAAGTTTTAATATTCGGTAAAAGCTGTTTGTAATTTTTCATTTTTCGGTATTTTTTTGAATTGATTTTGTGAGCAGATCGTAAATAGTTATGAGCTCGGGATCAGTAAGGAGTTCTCGATGAGCCGCAAGAGTCTTGGAATCATTTCGCAAAGCGGGACCCGTTTGTGCCTGTTGTGGACTCAAAACCTCTAATTTATCAATTGTTTCTTTAAGCAAGGGCTTAAGGAGGTCAAAAGAAAGATCATAATGGGCGCAAATCTGCTCAGCCTGAACCAATAGGTGATTGGTAAAATTATTTGCAAAAACAGCTGCTAGATGCAGGGCTAAACGTTTCTTTGAATCAAGAACTAAAGGATTGGCTTTTATTTGATTTGCAAGTTTTTTTAAAAAAGTGAGATCGTCTGGCGAGCTAGATTCAATTCCAATTGAAATCTTTGAAAAGTCAATTCGACGGTTTGAGTTAAAACTCTGAATGGGATAAAAAACCCCTTTGCGTTCTTGTTTTTTGATACGTGTGAGCGGTCTTCCTCCAGCAGTATGTACCACCAATGCAGACAGTGGGAGTTGTGCTGAAATTTCTTCTATTGCGTCATCTGCAACTGCTAAGACATAACAATCTACTTCTTCTAATGCGCCTATTTGATTTACTAGAGTAACCCCTTCATCCGTTTGGGGAAGATTTGATTTTCTGTCCATCCATTGTAGGATTTCAACTTCTGGTGCGACTAAAAATTCACGATAAAGTTGTCTTCCAAGATTGCCAGCGCCGATTAGAGAAAGTTTCATAAACTGAGCATAAAAATACTAAAACCTCATGGAGGAGTCTAAATTTTAAACTGATTTTCGAGGCTGTAGTTCGAGCGCGAATAAAAATTAGTTAACTTTAATTACCTCAAATTTTACTGTATGAAAACCTACACCCTTATTGAACGATTTTACCTCAATCATTTTTATCTAGTGATGCCTCTGGCACTTATTTTATTGTCCTGTATCGGGGGTTTTGCCGTATATTTTATTACCGCCAAAGGAATTTCACTTTTCAATTTACTGCAACTTTTTCTCGCAGTTGCGGCCGCCATGCTTTATTTAGTCGCTGTACTGGCTCAATTGAGCCCTAAAAAAAGCTTTTTTTTCTTTAGCGGCCTTTTATTAGAAGCTTTTTTGCTCTTGTTTAATCTCTTTTTTTAATCCTGTTCTGCGTTCTTTTTTTTGACACACAAAGCGTATATTTGCATTTCGAAAGCAGATGTATAAATGTCGAAAGAACGCATATTAAACCTACTTTTTTCAACACGCCTTACTGCAGTTTTATTTCTGGCTTACCCTACAGCCATGGCATTTGGAACTTTTATAGAAAGTGGCTATAGTACAGATACTGCCAAGATTTGGATTTATAATGCCTGGTGGTTTGAACTTCTTATGGTATTGATGGCAGTCAATTTTATTGGTAATATTTTTAAATATCGTCTATTGAGAAAAGAGAAGTGGGCTGTTTTAGGGCTGCATCTTTCCTTTCTACTTATCCTCCTTGGGGCTTTCGTAACCCGCTATTTTGGCTATGAAGGAGTAATGCCAATACGAGAAGGTGCTACTGAAAACCAATTTCTTTCTGAGAAAACCTATCTGACTGTTTATGTAGACGGGGAAATTAATGGGCAGGCCCGAAGAAAAAAATTAGAGGGAGATCTCTTACTCTCAGAGCATGTAGATAACAGTTTTAGCTGGGAAAATGATTTCAATGGACAAGCGTTTACCATCCGCTATATAGACTTTATGGAAAATGCCACTGAGGGACTCGTACTCGATGAAACCGGGGAACGCTTTCTTAAAATTGTAGAGGCCAGTGATGGAAATCGTCATGACCATTACTTAAAAGAAGGTGAAATTGTCAATATCCACAATATTCTATTTACACTCAATAAGAGACAGGAAGGGGCTATAAATATTAAGCTCGATGAAGGTCTCTATACCATAGATTCTCCCTTTGAAGGTCAGTTTATGCGTATGGCAGATCAATTTCAAGGTACACTTGAAGCCCATACTGAAGTCCCTCTTGAGCTTCGATCCCTCTACACCCTTCCCAATTTTCAGTTTGTGATTCCTGAACCTGCCTTACGTGGAAAATTTGATATAGTCAAGGCAGATAATCAAGGGCAAGCCATTCAAAATGCGCTAAGCCTAGAGGTCAGTTCTCAAGGGGCACAAGAAATGATTACACTTTTAGGAGGTAAAGGAGTAACGAATGATCCTAAACAAGTGCGAGTGGGTAATCTTGATTTTTATCTGCAGTTTGGATCACTTCCAATAGAGCTCCCCTTTGCTTTAAGATTAAATGATTTTATTGCGGAAAAATATCCAGGTACGGAAAGCAGCTATTCTTCCTTTATGAGTAAAATCACAGTAGAAGATGAAACCACTTTTGATTATGATATTTATATGAATCATGTCCTGGACCACAAAGGCTATCGATTTTTTCAGGCTTCTTTCAGTCCTGATGAAAAAGGAACTGTATTGTCTGTCAACCACGATTGGTGGGGTACTTACCTGACCTATGCGGGCTATATTATGCTTTATTTGAGTATGATAGGTATCTTTTTTATAGGCAAAACAAGGTTTAAAGACCTTTCTCGTAGTTTGGACAAGATAAATTTAAAAAAACAAGGTCTGACTGTTTTACTTATGCTCCTCAGTTTATATGGACTAAAGGGTTATAGCCAAAGTAGCATTCATGCCCAACAGTCCGCCATTGATTTTGATTCTATTATCACCTCTGATGCATTCCCTGTTGAGCATGCAGAAAAATTTGGAACACTCATTATCCAAGATGCCGGAGGAAGAATGAAGCCCGCCAATACTTTTTCTTCTGAATTACTCAGAAAAGTGAGTAAATCAGATACCTATCAGGGCCTAAATTCCGATCAGGTTCTCTTGTCGATTATGAATAATCCCGCTGTGTGGTATAATGTTCCCATGATTTATTTGAAGCGGGGAAATGACAGTCTCAGGGCTATTTTAGGTCTTGACACCTCGAGAAAATACGCGCCCTTACTCTCTTTTTTTGATGCAGAAGGTAATTATAAGATTACGACTCAGCTGGAAGAAGCCTATCGTGCTGCAGTACCCAATCAATTTCAAAAAGACTTTATAGAAATTGACAAGCGAGTGAATTTGATGTATTCCGCTTTAGAAGGAAAAATTATGCGCTTTTTTCCAGTACCCAATGAAGAGAATAATAAGTGGGTTTCCTACCCAGAGCTGGCAGAAGCGGGTTTTACAGGAAAAGATTCACTTTATGTTAGAAATATCCTTCCGCTTTATTTTCAGTCTTTACGATTGGCTCAGCAGGATAAAGACTACAGTCAGGCTGAAAACTTACTTGAGAGTATTCATGGATTTCAGAAAAAATTTGGTGCGCAAGTCCTTCCCTCAGAACAAAAGATAAAAGCAGAAATTCTCTACAATAAGTACGATATTTTTAAAAAGCTGTTTAGCTGGTATCTCTATGCGGGGGTTTTATTTTTTATTTTGCTACTCCTGCAGATTTTTAAATCTAATCAATTGATTTCCTGGTTGGTTAAAGGCTTTAAAATACTTTTATTATTCTTATTTATCCTTCATACTGGTGGTCTTGCAGCCCGTTGGTTTATATCGGGTCACGCTCCTTGGAGTGATGCCTATGAATCCATGATTTATGTAGCCTGGGCGACCCAGTTTTTTGGTCTTGTTTTTGGTCGTAAATCTGCCTTAACAATGGCTTCAACAGCCTTTGTGGCAGGAATGATATTAATGATTGCCCATTGGAATTGGATGGATCCCGCTATTGCTAATTTGCAACCTGTTTTAGACAGTTATTGGTTAATGATACATGTGGCCGTAATCGTGGGAAGCTATGGCCCTTTTGCATTGGGAATGATTATTGGGGTAGTTGCCTTACTACTGATGGTTATCGCTTCCCCCCAAAACAAACAAAAAATTAAACTCCAAATAAAAGAGCTTACCATTATCAATGAATTGGCACTTACTGTAGGGCTTATAATGCTAACGATTGGAAATTTCTTGGGAGGTATGTGGGCCAATGAAAGCTGGGGACGTTACTGGGGTTGGGACCCCAAAGAAACCTGGGCTTTGATAAGTATTATGGTTTACGCTTTTGTTATCCATATGCGTTTGATTCCCGGACTCAGGGGACCCTGGATCTTTAATCTAATGAGTGTCGTTGCCTTTGCGAGCATTCTGATGACCTACTTCGGGGTTAATTTCTATTTAGTAGGACTGCATTCTTATGCAAGTGGTGATAAAATTATTACACCCAATTTTGTGTATTACTCTGTGGTTGCTGTTTTTATTCTTGGACTGGTTTCTTATTTCAGATCCAAGCGCCTCGACGCCTTGAACAACCCATGATATTTTTAATTCCTTTAAAAAAAGAAGTATGAGAGCACCAAAATTATTTTTTTTGTTTTTTGTGAGTTTACTTATTTTTTCTTGTGAAAAAGAAGCAGACCCCACTGCTGAAGATATATGGGGAGCTGAAGGAGAAAAATGGAAGGCCAAGGCGATTACCAACTATGATTATACGCTCCAAATAAGTTGTTTTTGTATCCGAGAATATACCCTGCCCAAGCGCATAGAAGTTCGTGACAATCAAGTTGTGAGTGTTGAAGGACAGCCTTTCGAATCCTTAAATGACCCCTCATATCGAACAATTGATGAGTTTTTTGATTATATCCAAACGCAACGAGCACTCAATCCGGCAGTAGAAACAATTGAATACGATAAAGAATACGGCTTTCCTTCCTATATCTATTTTGACATTAGTGAAATGATTGCTGATGAAGAAATAGGGTATACACTTACTGATTTCAAACCCTATAATTAATGCGATGAGAAACAAGGCACAAAAATTAAAAATAAGATGGTTGCTTTACTCTGTAGGTGGACTCTTTTTATTGGGTTTTGGACTTTCGCTTCTCGGTGAAGCCATCCTTTACAAATTCAATAATGACTTTAGCTGGTTTTATTGGGGAACAGCAGCATTAGTCGTATTCAATTCTGGAATTGGTCTTATTGGGGAGGCTATAGTGACCAAATTTAAACTAGAAAAAGAGAAATAATCTACTTAAAAGCAGCTACAAATTCATCCTCATCGCTTCCTTTTTGAATCAGTTCAAAGGCGCGGTTGATAATTGAATTTGCTTGATCAGCACGAAAACCCAGACCAATTACGAGTCTGTTCATTAATTTTAACTCTGCTTCATCTGCTATATGGTCTGCAAATATCATCCGTGTTAAGTCATAGAGTCGCTCAAGTCTTCGTTGTTCAGTAGCAGGCGGATTGATCGGGTAGTCTTCAATATTTGATTTTATTTGTTCTACCTCTGTTTCGTCTATTTCTAAATTTATTGCAGTTCTATTGATAAAGGCCTTCTTCTTCAGCTGAAATGACCCCATCAGAGAGGGCGATTTTAACGATAGCTGCGAAGTGGTCTCTATTGCGTGCTTTAAAGCCATGGGAATATAAATCAGAAAAAGACATGAATGTTTTTTTTTCAAATATATAAAACGGAATGTTAAAAGGGTTTTATTTTTGAATGTAAATTTTTAAAAAAATAAGGTGAAATGAAGCCCCTAAAAGTCCTAAAAAACCGATCGGATATTGGCGCTGGCACTAGAGGTTCTGATCTGGGAATCGATGCTTTGGAAATAGCTGCAATTAATGCCAGTAGCGACTTTTTTAACCGACATCCTTATCTCGATATAGAAACCCATAACGAAACCATCTATAATAAAGTTCAAAATACAACGGCAAAAAGAATCAATTTTGTACGAGAACAGTGCGCGCGTGTAGCCAATGCTACCGAAATTACACTTCAGCAAGGCTTTTTCCCACTTATTTTGTCTGGAGATCACTCTTCAGCTTTGGGGAGCCTAGCCGGGCTTAAACGTACTTATGATACCCAACAAATCGGGGTTGTATGGATTGATGCCCATGCCGATTTGCATTCGCCTTTCAGTACCCCTTCTGGGAATATACACGGCATGCCGCTCGCTGCAGCACTGGCTCAAGACAATCGTGCGTTTAAGCGCAATGAAGTAGAAGGTCAAATAAGAGAAGACTGGGAAGCACTAAAATCTCTCGGAAAACAAGTTCCAATTTTAAAACCAGAACACTTAATTTATTTCGGTGTCCGCGATTTTGAAAAGGAGGAAGCAGCTATAATGAATGGTTTTCAAATTAGAAACTATCCTGTAAAAGAATTAAGACAGCGCGGCCTTAAAACTTGCCTGGATGAGGCCCTGGCTCATTTAGAAAGCGTTGACTTGATTTATCTCACTTTTGATGTTGACGCCTTAGATTGTGATTTAGTTTCTAGAGGAACCGGTACGCCCGTTTCTAAAGGTTTTTATTCTGATGAAATAATACAGCTGATCAAGGGAGTCCAATCCAGCGGAAAACTTGTCGCTCTCGAAGTTTGTGAAATCAACCCATTATTAGATAAAAAAGGAAATCGAATGGCAGAAGTCGCTTTTAATATTATTGCGGCTGTCTTTGATCCCTAAGCCATATTTGACTCAATTCGAAATCAGCTGTATTAGAGATCGATAGTGGTTTTTATCCAATTGAGCGCCTGTATTTTTCTTTTTACTAGCCACTTTGTCTATTTTTTCAAGTAAGACCCCAGCGCTAGATCTTATCCTCGGGTTCAATTTCTCCTCTCCCTTGAGTTGCTTTAAATGCGAGACTAATTGGAATTGAAGCGCCATAAAGGAATCATCTAAAACGGGCGCATTTTCAAAAAAAGAAGTATAAAAATAATCCAAAAGCTCATCTATAGTTAAGGCTTGGCCTTGCAAAGCCGTCTGGTTAGAGAGCATACGATTGAGACGCTCAGTACTCAAAATAAATTTAAGTGCAGCCCATTGAATATTTTGCATACTACCCAATGCATTTTGTGCACCTATTTTTGAAATTAATTTTTTATCGATTAACCAATAAGGCGTTTTCCATAGGTTTTGGTCCAAAAAGCGAAGTGCCTGAAATTGCTCAGCTGCTTCTAAATTTTGATAAGGTATAGCGTCTTGTCCTTTATTGAGTAGTGTTTCATTAACGCCACCAATCAAACGTATGACATGGTAGATATACCTTCTATACACACTGATTAATTCTTTATAGAGCTCTTCTAGGTCTTCATATGACTGTCCCTTAGCAGTTGTCCATTCTTCAAGATTTTGACTTACAATTTTTAAGTTTTTCAAACCATAGCTACTCGCTTTCACAGGATCATCACCAATATTTTCTGTTTGAGTATCTGGATCATATTGGTTGTATCCAAACATATAAACGGGATTTAAACTTTTTTCATCTACCATTTTATTTAAGAAAACTTTTTCAGTTTCCGGAGTTTCCTTATCAAAATATCGATATCCCCATTCGATAGCGTAATCATCATAAGGGCCTAATTGGCGCACAAAACGAATATTCTCGTCTCCTGGCTGGGCAATATAATTATAGCGCGCATAATCCATAATGGTAGTGGCGATACCCATTTTTTGGGTAAAAGATCCCGAACGCAAGGAATCTACTGGATAGGCAGCACTGGCTTTCATATTATGAGGCAGTCCTAAGGCATGTCCTATTTCGTGTGAAATAACCCTACGCATCATCTCACCTATGTCTTCTTCAGGTGTAGAAAGCGTTCTCGCTCGTGGGTTTGCGGCGCCTGTTTCTAGTAAATATCGATTGCGGTAAGACCTTAGATGATTATGGTACCAGATAATATCACTTTCTATTATTTCACCTGTACGTGGATCAGAAACGCTAGGCCCTGTTGCATTACGTGTAGTGGAAGCGACATAGCGAACAGTGGAATAGCGACTGTCTTCTGGACTAAATTCTGGATCCTCTTCAATGCTGGGCGCATCTTTGGCAATTATTGCATTTTTAAATCCTGCCTTTTCAAAAGCGGTATTCCAATCTTCAATTCCCTTTTTAAAATAAGGGCGCCATTTGAGCGGTGTAGCAGGGTCCAAGTAATAAACAATAGGTTTTTCCGGCTCCACTAATTCTCCCCGCTGATAGGCTTCTTTATCGGAAGGTACCAGTCGCCAGCGACGAATAAGCCGAACGGCTTCAGACTTCAGGGCTTCAGAACTATAATTGTATTGTTGAAGTGTAAACCATCCTACGCGTGGGTCTTCATAGCGAACTTGCATGGGATCTTCGGGGAGTTTGATTAAGGAATGATTCATCTGAAAACTAAGTGTGCCCGTATTATTTCCTCTAGGAGGGGTAGTAGCATTATAGGTAAGGGTATGTTTAATTTCTATATTATTTGGAAAACTTTTTACTGTATCTAAAAAACTGCGATTACGATCGATACTTCCTGCACCAAAGCTTTTTTTTAAGCTTCTTCTCATAACATTAAATCCTGGGCTTTCAGCATTAAAATAGTCACTCACAGCAATCAAATAACGATCCTTTTCTTTATTTTTTATTTTAAAAGCTCCAAGTATAGGAGGGAAATTATTTTGTTGGACACTTAAACTAATGGGGTCTTCTTCCTCTGCAGTATTGATAAAAGAATGCTGGGTAAATAATATACGGTCTGCTTGTTTGGTAAAACGAACAAGTAACTGACTGGACTTTGAGCCAGCATTGGTATAAGGATTAAAATTAGACGGAAGCTGTACATAGCGGGTAACCATCAATAAGTCTTTCCCTAAAAGGCTGTCTTGAATTTCAAAATACAGTTCATCTCCTTTTTGATAGGTCGTCACCAAACCTTGATCTTGAGAAAAATCTGTGACTAAAGAATCTATAGATTTTTTCTCTTGACTATAAAGAAAACAAGTAGTAAAAAATAAATAGATGACTGAATAAGAAAATGGCTTTAGCATGTCTTTGTTTTTTTGTACAAGATAGTTTTTTTAGGATTTTCTGGAACTTTCGTAAAGTTTAATCCAGTCTTGGGGGGTCATTTTTGCACAAAGTAACCCGATTAATTCATAAGGAATAAGGGCTGTATTTTTAAATCGGATACAGCTTTTACCCATATCTAGCTTTTCTTTTCCCCTCTCTGCATAACTATTTTTAAACCAATTAAGTAGTTTGGAGTCTGCATAAAGCCCCATATGGTAGAGTGCAATATAATTTTTCTGAGAGGCTAAATTGAGAAAGGGTAGGGGCAATTTAGGATTGCAATGATAGCCCTTTGGGTAGAGCTGATGTGGGACTACATAACCGATCATTCCATAGCTGAGTTGCTCTTCAAATCCTGGGGGTAAGAATTTTTTTATCGTTTGACGTAATTTATGTATGGGTGCTTTACGGTCTTCAGGCAGCTGATTTAAGTAGGTTTTAAGGGAGGTAATTTTCTGGGGTTTCATTTGCCTATACATTTTATATTGACCGAAGCAGCCCTCCGTCTATAGGGATATTTGTTCCTGTGATATAGCCCGCTTCTTTAGAAGCAAGAAAACAGACCAAATTTGCGTATTCCTCTGGTTTTCCTAGGCGTTTGGCTGGTACACTGGCTTCCATGGCTCTTCGAACTTCTTCAGAAGAAATACCTAGTTTTTGCGCTTTTTCTTGATTGAGTTGACTAATCCGCTCTGTATCGAAGTATCCTGTTAAGATATTATTAATTGTAATTTGGTCAGCCGCGATATCTGTAGCGAGGCTTTTCGCCCAAGTAACCAAAGCAGCGCGCATACTATTTGATAAAACCAAATAGTTTAGTGGCTCTTTAACTGTTATAGAAGCCACATTAATAATGCGTCCCCACTGTTTCTTTTGCATTTGAGGTAGGGCGAGCTCGGTAGTATGAACGGCACATTTAAAAAGTAAATCAAAGGCTTGTTGGTAGTCTGAAAGGGATTTATCTAGTGCGCCTCCAGATTGGGGTCCCTGGGTATTATTTACTAAAATATCTACAGTTTGCTTTTTAAAATAGTTGACTATTATAGAAGAATAACTAGAAAAATCAGAAAAGTCAACAACCAAATACTGGTGCTTTTGTCCAGATTGGGCATCTAATTCTTGAATGATTTTCGCTAAGCGAGATTCATCTCTAGCCATCAGAGTAATGGAAGCGCCTGAAGCGGCTAGACGCTTTGCTATAGCCAGTCCAATCCCTTTGCTACTTCCCCCGATTAGGGCCGTTTTTCCTTTTAAACTGATCTCCATTTCTTATCGGTATTCTTCTCGTACAGGGCTAAAGACATCCATGAGCTCACAAGGCGTCAATGCTTTTCCTGAGTGAAGACTGTTAGAGGGCACAGGAACAATATCTCCCGTAGAATAAATTTGTGTATGCCCATTAAGGGTAAATTCAAATTTACCCTTTACAATATACATGATTTGCTCATGGGGATGTTGATGTTCAGGTACTTCAGCCCCTTGCTCTACGGTCCAAAAAGCCCAGGTTATTTGCTCACCATGGATCATTTTACCATGATAGCCCGGCATGAGTTCTTTACTTTTAAGTGCTGCGAGGTTCATAAGCATTGTTTTTTTCTAAATTACAATAAATGAATCAATTTGTCTTAGGCGATATTTACATTGAATAAATAGCCCACAAGCGCGGTAAGTCCCATGGCCACTGTCCCCCAAAAAGTGATGCGAACGACAGCCTTCAAAATACTCGAACCTCCTGTTTTGGCAGCAATAGCGCCTAATAAGACCAGGGAGAGTGTAGTAATTCCATAGATAAAATATTCAATATTTTGTAAAGGAAAAAAGAGGGCAACAATAAAGGGTAAAGCACCACCCACGGTAAAAGCAGCGCCTGAGGCGAGGGCAGCTTGTAAGGGTTTTGCTTGCGTAGATTCAGTAATACCTAATTCGTCTCTAATATGGGCACCAAGGGCGTCGTGTGCAGTCAATTCTTGGGCCACTAATAAGGCCGTTTCTTTTTTGAGTCCTCTTTGGTGGTAGATCTCAGCTAAACGTTGCAGCTCCAATTCTGGCATTTCCTCCAGTTCTTGTTTTTCCCTTTCAATATCTGCCTGTTCAATATCTGTTTGTGAACTTACTGAAACATATTCTCCAGCTGCCATAGATAGTGCTCCCGCCACTAAGCCCGCTAGGGTTGCGAGGACTAGAGGCTCCCTAAGATTACTTGCTGCGGCAACCCCAATGGCTATACTTGCAGTAGATAAAATACCGTCATTTGCTCCCAATACGGCGGCACGTAACCAGTTACTTTTATGGATGTAGTGAGTTTCAAGATAACGCTCTAATTCGTCTTTTTGTGGTGCTGTCATATTATTTTTTTACTCGAAAAGAATGGGATTAAGAGGTGAATTTATAATATTTCCTATGCTTACACCAGGGCACCAAGTATCCCAATCAAGCTGTTGCCCTTCATTTTCTGGAGCCTTTAAAGTCGCGTCTTTATCCATATAGATAATTGTCATTACTTTGCGCATGTCGCGGGTAGTATTGGCCCCAGCGCGGTGGAAGATCCAGCCGGAATGAAAGCTGACTTCACCTAAATCAAAGGCTTCAATATGATGAGGAAAGTCATTAATTCTAAGGTTTTGTTCTATTGTGTATTCACTTTCATCGCTAATGGAAAGGTCTCTTCCTTTAGCCAGTTTATGACTTCCCGCACTAAACTCTAGCGGTCCCATTTCACGGGGTGTCTGTTGAAGAGGAATCCACGCTGTGACGGTATTAGAGGAGGCCAGAGGCCAATAATATTGATCGGCATGCCAAGGGGTGATACCGCCTCCTGCTTCTTTAAAAAGAGCCTGATCGTGGTAGAGCCGAACTCCTTTAACACCCATTAATGCGGTTGCTATTTGAGCGAGTCGTTTACTAAAAACTAATTTTTTAATTTCTGGATCTTCTCGCCATAAATTAAATAATTGCAAAAAAGCCTTGCCATACGTATCACGCTGCTTTAAAGGAAGCTTTTGCTGATTTAATTCATTTACTTTTTTTGAAATGACCTGATTAAAATGGACTAATGTAGCTGGGTCTAATACTTCTTTGAGTTTGATATATGCGTTTTCTTTATAAAAATCGAGTTGACTTTTACTCAACAAATAAGAGTGATCTAAGATACTTGACTGCATAAGAATTTTGAATGCACTAATTCTTAAAGATAAAAAAAAGCCGTATAAATTTTATACAGCTTTTAGAGTTTGGGTAATTATTTGTTAAAGGTGAATAACTTCACCATAGGCATCCGCTACGGCTTCCATCACGGCTTCACTCATAGTGGGATGAGGATGCACAGCTTTTAGGACTTCATGACCTGTTGTCTCTAGTTTACGCCCTAAGACTGCTTCCGCAATCATATCTGTAACACCCGCACCAATCATGTGACAGCCTAGCCATTCTCCGTATTTGGCATCAAAAATTACTTTTACAAAGCCTTCAGAGTTTCCACCTGCTTGTGCTTTTCCTGAGGCTGAAAATGGAAATTTTCCTACTTTAATTTCATAACCTTTTTCTTTTGCCTGCGCTTCGGTAAGCCCCACTGAGGCTACTTCTGGGAAGCAATAGGTACAACCAGGAATATTACCATAATCGAGTGGTTCTATTTGTTGTCCTGCAATTTTTTCTACACAGAGGATTCCCTCAGCAGACGCGACATGCGCAAGTGCTTGCCCTTGGGTAACATCACCAATAGCATAATAACCTGGTAGATTGGTCTGGTAAAAATCATTCACTAAAATTTTATCTCGGTCTACAGCTATACCGACCTCTTCTAGTCCGATATTTTCAATATTTGTTTTAATTCCTACAGCAGAAAGTACAATATCGGCAGAAAGCACTTCTTCGCCTTTTACTGTTTTTACTGTTGCTTTAACGCCTTTTCCTTTGGTGTTAACCTGAGTGACCTCGGCACCCGTCATGATTTGGATTCCACTCTTTTTAAAAGAACGTTCCAATTGTTTGGATACTTCTTCATCTTCAACCGGAACGATACGGTCTAAATATTCAACGAGGGTAACTTCAGTGCCCATAGCATTATAGAAGTATGCAAATTCTATCCCAATAGCACCCGAACCGACGACAATTAATTTTTTAGGCTGTTTAGGAAGGGTCATCGCCTCACGATAGCCAATTACTTTTTTTCCATCTTGTGGAAGGCTAGGGAGTTCACGTGAACGAGCACCTGTAGCGATAATGATATGCTGTGCTTGGTACTCTTCTGTTTTATTCCCTTTTGTCACGGCTACTTTTTTACCCGCAACTATTTTTCCATGTCCTTCGATGACGTCAATTTTATTTTTTTTCATTAAAAACTGAACCCCCTTACTCATCCCTGCGGCTACATTTCTGCTCCGGTTTACCACGGCATCAAAGTCTTTATCGTATTCTTTAATACTTAAGCCATAATCCTGTGCGTGTTTTAAATATTCAAATACTTGCGCTGACTTTAATAAGGCTTTGGTAGGAATACAGCCCCAATTGAGGCACACGCCGCCCAGGCTTTCTTTTTCTACGATTGCAGTTTTAAATCCCAATTGAGATGCACGAATTGCAGTGACGTATCCTCCCGGTCCACTTCCTAAAACTATAATGTCATATGCTGTCATGAAAAACGGTTTAAATTCTGCGCAAAGTTACAAAACTGAGGTCAATTTTGCCATTTATTTTTCCCTCGGTTGAAAACGAATGCTGGCAGAATTAACACAATAACGTTCCCCAGTAGGTGTCGGACCGTCTTGAAAAACATGACCCTGATGTCCCCCGCATTGCGCACAGACAATCTCAGTTCGAATCATGCCGTGGCTTGTATCTCGAATAAATTCTAGAGCTCCCTCAATTGCAGCATCATAACTGGGCCATCCACAACTACTCTCAAATTTATTAGTTGAATTATAGAGCGGTGCGTCACAGCCTTTGCATTTGTATATCCCTTCTTCAAAATGGGTATTATAAATCCCAGTAAAAGGGTATTCTGTTCCTTTTTCTCTCAGAATACGATAGGATTCCCCATCTAGCTCTGCTTTCCATTCCGCTTCTGTTTTGTGAATGGGATAGGATTTAGGGGGTTTCATCAGCAGGGATAAAATTCAGCGCCGCTGAATTAATACAATGTCGCATGCCCGTGGTCTCACGCGGTCCGTCATTAAAAGCGTGCCCGAGGTGACCCCCGCATTTATTGCACTTGAGCTCTGTACGTGGGTAACCAATTTTGTAATCCACATCGTATTCCAGGTTTTCATCGATACCACGGTCAAAAGAGGGCCATCCTGATCCGGAATCGTATTTATATTCCGATTGATACAAGGGTGCTTGACAGCCAGCGCACACATAGGTGCCCGCTTTTTTGTTATTGTTCAGTGGACCTGAAAAGGCACGTTCAGTCCCTGCTTTTCGAAGTACATAATAGGCCATTTCGGGTAATTCAGCTTTCCATTCTGCATCCGATTTTTGTACTGCGTAGGTTTTGGTTTCTTTCGCTTTTTGTGCATTTCCTTGGCAGGAAACCAAGGAAACCAAGAGGCTAATAAGGAGTAGGTTTTTCATTTTTCAGTTTTTTCAAAATTAACCAAACTTTTTTTAGCTGTAAAATGCAATAAGCTGAAGCCTCAAAATTTTTAAATTTTGTGAAGACTTCTTAGAAACTCATCAAACAGTATATTTTAAGTCATTGATTATAAATATCTTATATCCTTTAATGTTTGATGAATTTGGGTTTTTATAAAATTAAATAGAGGTTACTCACAAAAATCCTCTTATTTTGGTTACTGACTACACTTATGCTGACACTTAAAATACCTCTAAAAAAAGGAAGTAAAAAGCTCATCAATGCTTGGGCATTTTATGATTGGGCCAATTCTGTTTATGCACTTGTCATTTCTTCTGCCATTTTTCCCATCTATTTTGGGGCGTTATTCTCAGAGATTAATACCATCTCTTTTTTTGATTATGAAATAAAAAATACAGCAGTAATCAGTTTTGTTACTGCATTTGCTTTTGTTATTGTTGCACTGATTTCGCCAATTTTATCTGGCATTGCAGACTATATTGGCAATAAAAAGAAGTTTATGAAGCTCTTTGTTTACTTGGGTTCACTTTCCTGTATTGGACTTTATTTCTTCGAGCTTGATACTATTTATTTGGGCTTGTTTTTTTACTTCATGGCACTTATTGGATTATGGGCAAGCTTGGTTTTTTATAATTCTTATCTTCCTGATATTGCCTATCCAGAACAGCAAGACCGCGCCAGCGCTCGTGGGTTTTCAATGGGCTATATCGGGAGTGTTTTGCTCTTGCTCTTTAATTTGGCAATGGTTATGGAACCCCAATGGTTTGGTATTAGCGGGACTCCTGCTGAAGCTTCTATGAAGGCCATGCGCTATTCTTTTATCTCGGTTGGAATATGGTGGTCTTTTTTCAGTCAATTTTCTTTTTATTACTTACCAAAAGGAAACAGAGAAGTGAAAGTGACCCAAGATATTTTTTGGAATGGGTATAAGGAGCTAAAACTGGTTTGGAAGCAACTCGACCAATACAACAGCTTAAAACGATTTTTACCTGCTTTTTTCTTGTACAGCATGGCCCTGCAAACTGTATTATTGGTAGCAGCTTATTTTGGCGAAGAAGAAATTGCTTGGGCCGATTCGAGTGAAAAGACAGTAGGGCTTATTGTTAGTATTCTCTTAATTCAGTTGGTTGCAATTTTTGGAGCCATATTAACTGCTCGTGCTTCTGAACGCTTTGGAAATATCCCTGTGCTGATTGCTATAAACGCAATTTGGGCAATCCTGTGTGTGGTTGCCTACTATACGCGAACCCCGCTACAATTTTATGTGGTTGCCGGTTTTGTAGGTATGGTCATGGGGGGGATGCAATCGCTTTCTCGTTCGACCTATTCGAAATTATTGCCTGAAACCCAAGACACGACCTCTTTTTTTAGTTTTTACGATGTAACAGAAAAAATTGGAATTGTAATCGGAATGGTTTGCTTTGGGTTAATTGATCATATATCTGGCAGTATGCGCAACAGTATCTTATTCTTTATTGTCTTTTTTATACTAGGGGGAATGATGTTGTTGCGGATTCCTTTTAAACGTTCCTAATTCCGGATCAGTACATCTCCTGAACCTGTAGTTTTGATTTGTTGCTTTTCTGGGTTACCATAGCAAACAATATCTCCAGAGCCTGTAATACTCGCTGAAAACTGATCACTACTGTGCATTTCTATATCTCCAGAACCTGTGATTGTGGCTTCTGCTTTTTTAGACTTTAATGCGGTGGCATAGATATCCCCAGACCCTGTCAATTGATAATATACTTCAGCGGCGATACCACTAAGGGTTAGATCCCCAGAGCCTGTCAGCGTGCCTTTAATTTCTTGGGCTTCTATAGAGAGATCGATTTCACCTGAACCTGAAAGTGTAACCCGAAATTCTTCGGCTTCTAACGTGTGATCGGCATGTATACTTCCCGATCCACTCAATGCCACTTCAGAGAGTTCTTCTACAGGGACTGTTATTTTTACTTTTCCTGATTTCCAGCTCTTATACCAAGAGGTGTTTTTTTTCTTTATAATTAATACCCCTCTTTTTAAGTAAGTTTCAATTTGATCTAAGTCATCTGAAGCTCCTTCTAATAGGACTTTTCCTTCAGTTCCCTGTACGAGCTGAACGGTGTAATGTCCAGCAACTTCAATGCCTTCATAGGCACCTAGCTGACGCTCTTGCTTTTGTGCATGTAGGATAAAGAAGCTAACGACTAATAGTGTAATAAAAAATGTAGATTTCATGAGTAAGTGATTTAGTTGAGTAAAAATTAATAATTCAGTTTCACACTCCCAAATTCAGAATCGATTTGGAGTTTATTGCTACTGTTTTCAAGTATTGAATAGCCTTTGTAATTTTTTTCTGTACCCCCTTCTTTTTGTATTTGATGCTGAAGCGCTACATTACTTTTTAAGCTGGCAAATTCTAAATGAATCTCATAAGTAAAGTCCCAGTTTGGGTCAAGACCTAAATTAATTCCGGTATATTCAGAATCGATAGTAACTGATGTAACGGTGGGGTTTAGGGAGTCAATTCTGATGGATCCAAATTCTTGGTTAAGCGCTATATTTTGAAAGACTTTTGCAGCACGAAGGGTTAAAAAATCTCCACTTCCCTTTAATTGATTGATCTGCTCTATTGTCAATTTCCCGTAATCATTTTTAAATTCTAGATTTTTTAAGGTAGTAAATTTAGACTGGGTGTAATCTGCTTTTAATGAGATCACACCAGCTTCAGAAACCTCAAAACTGGAGTAGTCAGCATGTATAGTACCTCCTTTTATAAAGTCAATACTGGAATTAGAGGTATAGTCAAAAGACAAAAAATTGTCCTCATGAAGTAAGTCACCCAAAAGTAATTTTCCATAATCACAACGAATTACGGCCTTCCCCTCAAGCTCATTAAGCACTATACTTCCGTAATTATTTTCAATATTTATAGCAGCGGATTTGGGGAGCTTGACATGGTAGTCAATTTGATAGTTGAGTCGGGAGTATTTCAACCATTTAAAACCCCAGCCCTCCTCTACAATGGTTTGTGCTTTTACATGCTCTGGACTTAGCATAAAATCAACATCTATTTCATTTAGTTTTTCTTGGATACGACTCAGATTGGTTCCCTTTACCGTAATGCGAACCGCAATTGACACTTTATTTTGGTCCCAGCTGCTAAGTGTGAGGTCTCCAAATTGATTTTCGATTTCAACCACCACATCGGGGTGGACCTCGAGTTCTTGATACAATTCTTTACTTTCACTTTGAAATCCATAAACTGTAAAAAGTGCTACAAAGTAAAGGAGCCCTGCTGATTTAAATTGAAATTTGTTCATGATCGCCTTGGTTTAGTGCATTAAGTGTTTGATTTATTTCAGATAGTAAACTGATTTGTGTATTTAAATTTTGGATTAAGGCATGAATAAGCTGGGGTTGTTGGGGTTGCATTTCCCACTGCTCATAAAGCACGTGGTAATCTTGTTGTAATTGGTTCAGTTGGGTTTTGCTTCGGGCTATAACCTCTTGCACTACTGGTGAAGGGTGGGTTTCGTAAAACAAGAGTTGCTGTTCAATCACTTGCATTAGATGAATTTCTGCTTTTTGAAAACGAACTTCTTCCTCAGAAACCGTGGCTGTAAAAAAACCTAGTGCATTTGCAAGCCCAATACAAACAATAGCTACGGCAGCCCATTGTAGCAGTCTTACTTGAAAAGTGCTTGTTTTCCTTTTGCCTAAGCGCTTACGAAAAACAGCCCGATGGTCGGTTTTCAAGGGAGGCGCTTGGTGTATTTCTTCCCAAGCGCGAAATTGTTTTTTAAGTTTTTGCGCTTTCATGCAGTTGTTTTTTTAGTTGTGCTTTAGCTCTAGATAAGGTCGTTCTGCAGTTATTGTAACTCCAATTCGTAAGCATACTGATTTCTTCATGTGTATACCCTTCCAAATAATAGAGCTTAAGAATCAAGCTATAGCGTTTGTTTAGCTTAGTCAAAGCCGCTTCTAAATGTTGGGGCGTGAATGCGGGAAATGGAGTTTTGTCCTCCTCTGGGTCCTCACTAAGCTCAAAACTGTTTTCAAAGAGAAGGTCGCCCCTTTTTTGTTGGTTGTAGTGGTAAACGGAAATACTCTTTCTGATTACGATTTTTCGTAGCCACCCTTCAAAACTCCCCTCTCCATGATATTGGTCTAATTTTTCAAATGCCCTGATCATTCCTTCCTGCATGGCATCTTGAGCGTCTTCTCGGTTTTTTAAGATCGAGTAGGCCGCTTGATAGAGGGGTCGATGATAGCGTTCGTATAATTCCATTTGTGCATTTTGATTTTGTGTTTTACACGCTTTTATTAGTGCTTCTGTATGTAAATCTTGATATCTCAATCGAGGACGTCTTCACTTATAAAGAAAGTATTTTTTTCAAATTGTTACACTTCAGCGTAACTTTTATGGCACAACTATTGAACCTTATTAACAAGCTATCATTTGTAAGCTATAAAACCCTAGATTTTTTCTATAAAAAGAGGTTTTGAGCTAAACAAATGACAAGATGACCTAAAAAAAGACTATGGCGCGATCCTTATTTAATACTATTGACAACTTGTCACTGCAAGATATTGAATCCGATGCAGATCTTATCCCACTGATGTCTACAGAAGACGAGGAAGCTTTGGAGAACGAAGCTTTACCAGGGATAGTCCCAATTTTACCTTTGCGAAATACAGTGCTTTTTCCTGGTGTAGTCATCCCGATTACTGCGGGGCGTGACAAATCTATTAAACTCATTAAAGACGCTAACAATGCAGATAAAGTCATTGGAGTAGTTGCCCAACAAAACAAAGAAATTGAAAATCCAGAAGCAAAGGACATTTATACTATGGGTACGGTGGCTCAAATTCTTAGGGTCTTGAAAATGCCCGACGGCAATACTACGATTATTATACAAGGAAAAAAACGTTTCCAAATCAAGTCTATCGTTGAAGAGCAACCCTATTTAAAAGCCGAGATTGAATCTGTTCAGGATATCCTTCCTAAAAAAGGGGACAAAGAATTTTTGGCTACCATCGACTCTATCAAAGATTTGGCTTTACAAATTATTCAAGAGAACCCTAATATTCCCACTGAAGCCGCCTTTGCAATTAAAAATATTCAAACTCCTTCCTTTTTAATCAATTTTGTGGCTTCGAATATGAATGTTTCTGTAAAAGAGAAGCAGAGCATTCTTACAGAAGTGAGTTTATATAAGCGTGCATTGCGTTGTCTTAAACACATGAATGAAGAATATCAAAAGTTGGCTTTAAAAAACGATATTCAATCTCGAGTACGAAGTGAAATGGACTCCCAGCAACGCGAATACTACCTCCATCAACAAATGAAAACCATCCAAGAAGAATTGGGAGGCGTTTCTTATGAAGAAGAAGTAGAAGAAATGCGCATGCGAGCCAAAGAAAAAAAGTGGACTGAAGAGGTAGGACAACACTTTGATAAAGAATTGATGAAACTCCAACGAATGAATCCACAAGTTGCCGAATATTCGGTACAACGCAATTATTTGGATTTATTTCTTGATTTGCCTTGGGAAACCTACTCGAAAGATAATTTTGATCTAAAAAGAGCCCAAAAAATTCTGGATCGCGATCATTTTGGTCTTGAGGAAGTGAAAAAAAGAGTCATCGAGTATTTGGCAGTTTTAAAGTTGAGAAACGATATGAAGTCGCCTATACTTTGTTTACATGGACCTCCTGGTGTGGGAAAAACCTCTCTAGGCAAATCGATTGCTGAAGCTTTAGGAAGAGAATATGTAAGAATTTCCCTGGGAGGGATGCGTGACGAAGCCGAAATTCGCGGTCATCGAAAAACTTATATTGGTGCATTACCGGGGCGTATTATACAAAGTTTAAAAAAAGCAGGTACCTCTAATCCCGTATTTGTATTGGATGAGATAGATAAATTGGCTACAGGGGCACAAGGTGACCCTGCCTCTGCGCTCTTAGAGGTTTTGGATCCTGAGCAGAATACTCGTTTTTACGACAATTTTTTAGAAATGGGTTACGACCTTTCCAAAGTCATGTTCATTGCCACGGCGAATAGTTTAGCGCCTATACATCGTGCATTGAGGGACCGTATGGAAATGATTGCTGTAAGTGGGTATACAATAGAAGAAAAAACGGCGATTGGACAAAAGTTTTTACTTCCTAAGCAGCTTAAAGAGCACGGGATGAAAAAAACACAATTAAATCTAAAAAAAGCAGTACTTGAAAAAATAGTTGAAGGCTATACCCGAGAGTCTGGAGTGCGCGGTTTGGAAAAACAGGTAGCTAAAGCGGTTCGTTATGCTGCGAAATCACTTGCGATGGAAGAAGCCTATAAAGTAACACCAGAGGTAGCTGATCTTGTAACTATTCTCGGTCCAGAAAAAGTGCACCGTGATATGTATGAAAACAACTTGGTAGCAGGGGTAGTAACGGGTCTGGCTTGGACTGCTGTGGGGGGAGATATTTTATTTATTGAATCAGCCATTTCTAAAGGAAAGGGAAGTTTGAGTATAACCGGTAATTTGGGTAAAATCATGAAGGAATCGGCCACAATTGCTATGGAATACATCAAAGCCAATGCTAATTTGTTGGGACTTTCAGGATTTAACTTTGACGCCTACAATATACACATACATGTACCCGAAGGGGCTACCCCTAAAGATGGACCCAGTGCGGGAATCACTATGCTGACATCTTTGGTCTCTCTTTTTACTCAAAAACGCGTTAAGAAAAACTTAGCGATGACGGGTGAAATTACTTTAAGAGGAAAAGTGCTGCCTGTAGGAGGAATAAAGGAAAAGATATTGGCCGCAAAACGATCAAAAATTAAAGAAATCATTTTGTGTCATGAAAATAAAAAAGACATAGAGGAAATCAATGCAAAGTACCTTAAAGGGCTAAAATTTCATTATGTTAATGAAATGCACGAAGTCATTTCTATTGCTATAACTGCCCAAAAAGCAGTCCATGCAAAAGATTTAATCTCATCCTAAAATTTATAGTAAATTGAGGGGATGAAGAAATTGATAATTGCCATAGATGGTCATGCCGCAACAGGTAAAAGCACACAAGCCAAACGCCTGGCTAAAAAACTGGGGTATGTCTATGTAGATACGGGTGCTATGTACCGCGCAATTACACTTTTTGCCTACCAGCAAGAACCTATAGGAGAAATAGATTACAACTTATTACAACAGTCTCTAGATCAGATTCAAATTCACTTTGAAGGAAAAGCGGATGCCCAACAAATTTTTTTAAATGGAACTGAGGTAACCACGGCTATTAGAAAGCCAGAAATTAATAATCTGGTGAGTCAAGTGGCTGCGAAAGAACCCATTCGTTTTTTTCTTAAAAAATTACAGCGTGAATTAGGAGCCAATAAGGGAATTGTAATGGATGGGCGTGATATAGGAACCGTTGTATTTCCTGAAGCCGCTTGTAAATTTTTTCTAACTGCTAATGTGTCTGTAAGAGCACAAAGACGCTATGAAGAACAATTAGCTCAGGGACATGAAGAGTCCCTTGAAGCAGTATTAACGAATCTTAAAAGCAGAGACGCGCTAGATGAAACTCGCTCGGTAGCCCCCTTAAAAAAAGCTGCTGATGCTATAGAAATTGATGTCAGTGATCAGACTATAGAGGAGGTTTTTGAACGCCTCTATGCCCAAGTCCTAGAAAAGTTAGCACAATAGCGGCATAAAAATCTTTTAAATTATTTGTTTCTCAACTCTTTAGCCCTATATTTGCACGCTTTTTGTTGGGAGGAAAATCCGAAAAGCAACTTAATTTTTTAAAACAACTTCTGGAGTCGCAACTAAGGATTTCCCGATTACAGAATACAAAACCCCTCGGAAATGGCTAAAAAACCAACCGAAAATTCAGCAGCTGAAGAAAGCGCTGAAACAAAAAAAACCGCAGCAAAGAAAGCCCCAGCTAAAAAAGCGGCTCCAAAAAAAACAACTACTAAAAAAGCGACTACTGAAGCAAAAGAGGAAAAGAAGCCCGCTAAAAAAGCAGCTGTAAAAAAAGAAACAGCTAAAGCGACTACTGCCAAAAAAGCCCCTGCCAAAAAAGCGGCAACTAAAAAAGCAGCTCCTAAAAAGGAAAAAGCAACAGCTGAAGCTATTGAGTCAGTAGTGGAAACACAAGTAGCAGACACTACAGTAGATGTTGCTGTAAAAGAGGAAAAAAAATCAGCTCCTAAAACAACAGAAACCTCGCAAGAAGAATTTCTATCGAACTTTAACTGGCACAATTACCAAGAAGGAATTGACGTAATTGAAGACAAGCAATTAGAAGAATTCGAAAAATTAGTAAAAGAAAATTTTGTTGACACTGCAGATGATGATTTAATCGAAGGAGAAGTTGTCTATATGACTGATCGTGAAGCGATTATTGATATCAATGCAAAATCTGAAGGTGTCATTTCACTCAATGAATTTCGTTATAATCCTGACCTTAAGGTAGGCGATAAAGTTGAAGTTATCGTTGATATGCGCGAAGACCGAACAGGACAACTTGTTCTTTCTCACAGAAAAGCACGCGTAATTAAGGCCTGGGATCGAGTAAATAATGCCCATGACAATGGAGAAATTGTCAGTGGTTTCGTTAAATGCAGAACCAAAGGGGGAATGATCGTAGACGTTTTCGGTATCGAAGCCTTTTTACCCGGTTCTCAAATTGACGTCAAACCCATTAGAGACTACGATCAGTATGTAAATAAAACAATGGAATTCAAGGTGGTTAAAATCAACCATGAATTCAAAAATGTTGTGGTATCTCATAAAGCCTTGATTGAAGCCGATATCGAAGAACAGAAAAAAGAAATCATTGGGCAGCTTGAAAAAGGCCAAGTATTGGAAGGAACAGTCAAAAACATCACTTCCTATGGGGTCTTTATCGACCTTGGGGGTGTTGATGGATTAATCCATATTACAGACCTTTCATGGAGCCGTATCAACCATCCAAGTGAAATCCTTGAACTCGATCAAAAATTAAATGTTGTAATCCTTGATTTTGATGATAACAAATCAAGAATACAATTGGGTCTAAAGCAACTAAGTGCGCATCCTTGGGATCAACTATCTGAGGGCCTCAAAGAAGGTGATAAAGTAAAAGGAAAAGTGGTTGTAATTGCAGATTACGGTGCTTTTGTAGAAATTGAAGAGGGTGTAGAAGGACTTATTCATGTCTCTGAAATGTCATGGTCTACGCATTTAAGATCCGCACAGGATTTTGTGAGTGTAGGCGATGAAGTAGAGGCAGTGGTATTGACCCTAGATCGTGAATCTAGAAAAATGTCACTAGGAATTAAACAAATCACGCCTGACCCTTGGACAGATATTACTTCTAAATACCCGATAGGTTCTAAACATAGTGGGTTGGTAAGAAACTTTACCAATTTCGGTGTCTTTATTGAACTTGAAGAAGGGATTGATGGTTTGGTCTATATTTCTGATTTGTCTTGGACTAAAAAAGTAAAACACCCTTCAGAAGTGCTAACTTTAGGTGATAAGATTGATGTCATTGTACTAGAATTAGATGTTGAAGGACGTAAACTTAGCCTTGGGCATAAACAAACAAAAGACAATCCTTGGGATAAGTACGAAAAGGAGTTTGCTGTAGATACAACTCACAAAGCTTCGCTTACAGAGATTGTTGATAAAGGAGCTACAATTCACTTTAATGAAGATATTGTTGCATTTGTTCCTTCACGTCACCTTGAAAAAGAAGACGGAAGTAAGCTAAGTAAAGGAGAAGAAGTTCAATTTAAAATCATTGAATTTAGCAAAGAATTCAAGCGTGTAGTGGCTTCTCATACTGTTACTTTTAGAGAAGAAGAGGTGAAAAACATGAAGCGTGCTGCTAAAAAAGTAGCAGCATCTAATGCTGATAAAGCTACGCTTGGTGATCTCGATGCTTTAGCCAATTTGAAAGAACAAATGAATGAAGATGAGAAGTAATCACTTTTCGTTTATTGAATTAAAAACCCTCCTTTTGGAGGGTTTTTTTTATCTAGGAGAAACCCCTATTTTTGTAGAAGTATTTAAAGGATGGAGCCAAAAGTGCTACTTAGCGATAAAAAGATCAATGTTATCTTAGATCGGCTTTGTCATCAACTCATCGAAAACCACGGAGATTTTTCAAATACAGTGCTTGTCGGCTTACAACCACGAGGCACCTTACTTTTAAAACATTTGGTCAATCGTCTTGAACAGACAGGCATCACTTCACCTCAAACCGGCAAGCTGGATACTACTTTTTTCCGGGATGATTTTAGGCGTAGTGACCGCCCATTAAATGCTAAAGCCACTGAAATGAATCAATCAATAGAAGGTAAAAATATTGTTTTGATTGATGATGTCCTCTTTACAGGGAGAAGTATCCGCTCAGCGCTTACCGCAATAGATACTTATGGAAGACCCAAATCAATTGAGCTATTAGTTTTAATCGATCGCCGCTTTAGTCGACACTTACCCATTCAACCTGACTATCTCGGGGCTCAAATAGATGCCTTGCAGGGAGACAGAGTAAATGTGGTTTGGTCAGAAAACCAGACTGAAAACCGCGTGTATTTAGAAAAAAGACAAGAATGAAGGCATTAAGTGTTTCGCATCTTTTGGGGATTAAATATCTAAAAAATGAAGATCTTGAATTGATTTTTGAAACGGCCACCCACTTTAAAGAAGTCATAAATCGACCGATTAAAAAAGTACCCAGTCTAAGAGACATTACGATAGCCAATTTATTTTTTGAAAACAGCACCCGAACAAAATTATCTTTTGAGTTAGCAGAAAAAAGATTAAGTGCAGATGTACTTAATTTCTCTGCCAACCAATCTTCTGTTAAAAAAGGGGAAACATTAGAAGATACGGTCAATAATATTTTGGCCATGAAAGTAGATATGGTAGTAATGAGACACCCCCATCCTGGCGCGGCTCATTTTTTATCCAATCGTGTTAATTCTTGCATTATCAATGCAGGTGATGGCACCCATGAGCATCCTTCTCAGGCGTTATTAGATGCTTTTTCACTTCTAGAAAAATTTGGAGACCTCGCAGGAAAAAGAATCGCCATAGTGGGTGATATTTTGCATTCTAGAGTGGCTTTATCAAATATTTATGCCCTTAAAATGTTGGGTGCTGAGGTTACAGTTTGTGCGCCCAAATCACTTTTACCGAGACATATCAGTGCGTTGGGAGTAAAGATTTCAACCAATTTTGAAGAGACCCTTAAATGGTGTGATGCTGTAAATATGCTGCGCGTACAAAATGAGCGGATGGATTTAAATTATTTTCCCTCAACGCGTGAATACAGTCAAAATTTTGGATTAACACGTGAGCGACTCCTCCCTTTGCGAAAAGAAATAGTAGTGCTCCACCCAGGACCTATAAATAGGGGAGTAGAGATAAGCAGTGAAATAGCGGATTCTGAACAGGCCATTATTCTAGATCAAGTAGAAAATGGAGTGGCCATCCGTATGGCCATAATTTATTTACTAGCTTCAAAACTCAATAGTACAATTGTATGATTTCAATTGATGAAAATGAGATCGCAAGGCTTGATTTAGCTCAATTTATGGATCATAAAGAGGCGTGTTTTACTCAGCTGCAAGCACTCGAAAAAGTAGATCTAATTTTAGTATGCAATTCGGTAAAAGTCCCGCTCCCTGATTTAGAGGCACTGCAAAAATTAATCCATTCAAAAGAAGGAGTTTTAGTCTTATTAGACCCTGAATTAATGCAAGATCTGGAGGGAGAAACTTGGAATATAGTCCCCACTTTACAAGAAGCCTTCGATTTTATTTCTTTTGAACGAATGCAACGAGATCTCGGTTTTTAATATGATGAAGCTCACCATCCTTGGATGCCACTCTGCAACGCCAAGAGACAATAAACACACCACGTCACAATTATTAGATATTCAGGGAAAATTATTTCTAATAGACTGTGGTGAGGGAACACAACTCCAGTTGAGGAAATCAAAAGTGAAATTTTCTCGTATTAAGCATATTTTTATTTCCCATTTACACGGAGATCACTTTTATGGTTTGATCGGTTTGATAAGTACCTTTCGACTTCTTGGAAGAACGACACCGCTTACTATCTATGGGCCTAAAGGGATCAAAGAAATCATCACTTTACAATTGAAATTAGCCAAATCATGGACTGATTATGAGTTATTTTTTAAAGAATTAGATGCCAAAGTCCCAGAAATAATTTATGAAGATGAAGTGCTTTCAGTACTTACACTGCCTTTAGATCATCGCGTATATACCAATGGCTTCTTATTTACAACCAAAAGTGTACATCGTAAAATTATAAAAGAAGCGGTGGAAGGATTAAATTTAAGTCCTTTTCACTTCCAACAACTTCAAGAAGGAAAGTCAATAAAGCTAACTGATGGTCAAGTGATTGAGAATAAAGTACTAACACAAGACCCAGATCCTGCGAAGCAATATGCTTTTTGCAGTGATACGGCTTTTAATGAAGCACTTGTGCCCCACATCAAAGGAGTCGATTTATTATACCATGAATCTACATTTTTAGAGCAGCATCTAGAATTGGCAGCAAAAACAAAGCACAGTACGGCTAAGCAGGCTGCGAAAATTGCACAAAATGCGCAAGTAAAAAAATTAATACTGGGACATTTTTCTAATCGATACAGTGATTATAAAGCATTTATAGAGGAAGCACAGCCTATTTTTGAAAATGTTCAATTAGCAGAAGATTTGAAAAGCTTTTCCATATAATCTAAATGGATTGTAACTTGCAGTCATATGAAAGATAAAGATTTAGGACATCTTAGGAAAAGTTATACTCAGGCTACATTAACAGTTGCCGATATTCAAAATGATCCATTGGCCTTTTTCTCTTATTGGTTTGATCAAGCAGTGCAGCATCCAGACATAGAAGAGGCAAATGCAATGTCATTGGCTACACTTGGTTTAGATGATTTTCCAAAAGCACGTGTTGTACTTCTCAAGGCTTTGACCGAAGAGGGTTTTATTTTTTATACCAATTATCAAAGTGAAAAAGGGCGCTCTATAGAGCATCATCCAAAAGTAGGATTGAGTTTTTTTTGGCCTGCCCTCGAACGGCAGGTAATCATCAAAGGCCTTGCTTCTCCGCTTGATCCTGAGGCCTCTGATCTTTATTTTGAAAGTCGACCTAAGGGCAGCCAACTCGGTGCACTGGTCTCTGATCAAAGTAAAGTCATATCTGATCGCTCTATTTTAGAAGCCAAATTAGAGGCTTTGGAAATCGAGTATCAAGATAAAAATGTACTGCGTCCCAGCCATTGGGGAGGGTATAAAGTAGCTCCGCAAAGTATTGAATTTTGGCAAGGACGTCCCAATCGTTTGCACGATCGTATTCGCTGCCAATGGCAAGGCAGTTTTTGGACTATTGAACGTTTAGCTCCTTAATCAATGAAAGAATTAATTTTATTGCGTCATGCGAAATCTTCATGGGAATATAGTGTTCAAGACCGAAACCGTAGTCTTACTGAAAAAGGAGTTCATCGTATAAAAGCAATAGCCCATGCTTCTGCCTCTCATTTTGAGGGAGTCGATGTTGTTTTTTCGAGTCCTGCCAATAGAGCCTTTCATACCGCATCGATTTTGATGCATGAACTGAACCTACCTTTTGAAAAGTTGATTATAAGTGAAACACTCTATACTTTTGAAGTTTCACAAGTTGTCCAATTTGTTCGATCTTTGCCTACTACTTATGCTAAAGTAGTCTGCGTAGGTCACAATCCAGCTTATACAGCTGCTGTTTCCACGTTCTCCTCTGAATCGCTACCTCATTTACCTACTGCTGCGTGGGTTTCTTTTCAGTTTGACCAAAACGATTGGAAAAACATACAGCATGGAAAGGTAAACTATGGATTGCCTAAAGAACTATTACAATGAAGCAATTAGAACAAAATCGTTTTATAAATCGAGAGCTGAGCTGGCTCGATTTTAATGCTAGGGTACTCCAAGAAGCAGCTGATCGACAAGTTCCCCTTTTAGAGCGGTTACGGTTTATAGGTATTTTTTCAAACAACTTAGATGAATTTTTTCAAGTTCGCTATGCTACTGTTCAGCGTATTGCACAATCTGAAAAGACAGGGAAAAAGGTTTTTGGCGGAGCGCGGGCCTCTGAATTATTAAAAAAGATTACTGATAAAGTAATCCAGCAGCAGCAAGAAAGTTCAAAGATTTTAAGGGGAATCGAAAAAGAATTAGAAGAAGAGCAGATTTATTTTATCAATGAAAATCAGGTATTAGAGGCGCATAAAGACTTTTTAAAAGAATACTTTATACAGAAAGTTAGCCCTGCGCTGATGACTATTATGATTTCTGAGACCCAAAAACAAGATTTTTCTGATAATCAAGCTTTTTTGGCGGTTAAACTTTATTTTAATGAAAATGAGGGTAAACCAACTAATAAACATGCCCTCATTGAAATCCCTCAGGAGCTGGATCGTTTTATAGTACTACCTTCTATAGGAGAGAAGCAGTATATCATGTTTTTAGATGATCTTATCCGCTATCACTTTGACCTTATTTTTAATTTTTATGATTACCACACTATTTCGGCTCATATGATAAAAGTCACCCGTGATGCCGAATTAGATATGGAGGGAGATGTTTCAAAAAGTTATATCAATAAAATAGTTGAAAGTGTTAGAGAAAGAATTTTAGCAGAACCTGTCCGCCTCGTCTATGATAAAACAATAGCAAAAGATACTTTAGAAATCGTCAAACAAATATTGGGGATTGACTCAACAGATGGCCTTATTCCAGGAGAGCGTTATCACCTGAGAAGAGACTATATGAATTTTCCTCAGCTTATGAATAATAAGCTTCAATATGAAAAAGTGACTCCCGTACCTATACCAGGTCTTTCTCTAGAGCGCAGTATTATTAAAGCTTTAGATGCCAAAGATTTTTTAATGTATACCCCTTATCACAGTTTTTCATATTTGATTAAATTTCTAAGAGAAGCCGCGTTAGACCCAGATGTTACGACTATAAAAATTACAATTTACAGATTGTCAAAAATCTCCAATGTTGCCAGTGCTTTAATCAATGCGGCGAAAAATGGAAAAAAAGTTTTAGTTCAAATTGAACTCCAAGCCCGCTTTGATGAGACAAATAATATTACCTATGCAGAACAAATGGAAGCTGCTGGGGTACAACTTATCTTTGGAATTCCCGGATTAAAGGTGCACTCTAAAATTGGGATGATAGAAAAAAATGTATGGGGCAAGAAAAAGCGCTATGGATTTATAAGTACGGGTAATTTTAATGAAAATACCGCTAAAATCTATACAGATTATACGCTGCTGACTTCAAATCAAAATATTTTAAAAGAAGTCAATAAAGTTTTTAATTTTTTACAGGTTCACTACAAACTAAAAAAATACAAACACCTAATTGTTTCCCCACATTATACACACAATGCCATAGTGCGTATGATTGATCAGGAAATTAAAAATCACAAAGCGGGACTTCCTAGTGGTATTCGTTTAAAACTTAATGCCATTACAAATTTTAAAATGATCGAAAAGCTTTATGAAGCCAGTTGTGAAGGGGTTTCTATTCAGATGATTGTCCGAGGAATTTGCTGCTTAGTACCTGGAGTCAAAGGAATGAGTGAAAATATTGAGGTTATAAGTATTGTGGACAAATACCTTGAACACCCTCGTGTATATATTTTTCAAAACGGAGGAGACGCCAAAGTATATCTTTCTTCTGCAGACTTTATGACACGTAATATTGAAAATAGGATAGAGGTTGCTGTTCCTATTTATGAGCATGTTTTAAAAACCGAAATTCAGGAGGTATTTGAAATTTCATGGAAAGACAATAGAAAGGCACGAAAATTGAATGGTCAAAAGCAAAATGATTTTGTGCAAAATAAGCAAGAAGCCGTTCGTTCACAGTGGAAAATCTACGACTACTATGCCGCAAAAAGTCGTATATGAAAATTAGAAAATATGCCGCGATAGACATTGGCTCCAATGCCATAAGAATGTTGGTTTCTAACGTAGTAGATTATGAGGAAGAACGTCTCATCCTAAAAAATGCTTTAGTACGAGTGCCTATTCGGCTTGGGGAAGATGCCTTTACTTCTGGGTCAATCTCTAAGAAAAATAAAAAACGCATTATAAAGTCTATGAAGGCATTTCAGTTTCTCATGGATGTGCACGGCGTAAAAGATTATTTAGCCTATGCCACATCTGCGCTTCGAGAGGCTCATAATGGACCTAAAATTGTCGAACAAGTTTTGCGTAAATCGGGAATAAAAATTGAAATTATCGACGGTAAAAAAGAGGCTAAAATTATTTCAAATACAAATATTTTCAACCTAATCGGGGAGGATAAAGCCTATCTTTATGTTGATGTAGGCGGGGGAAGTACCGAATTTAGCGTTCTAAAAAATGGAAAACGTTTATATTCCAAGTCATTTAAAATAGGAACAGTCAGACTATTAAATAATGGAGTTTCAAAAGCCCTGTGGACCGAAGTCGAAGATTGGGTAAGGCGGCATACGCAAGACTTTTCAAAAGTTTATCTTTTAGGGACAGGAGGAAACATAAATAAACTCCATAAAATGGCAGGCATCAAAGAAAGTAGACCCATAACCCTTTTAACACTTAGCGCACTTTATACGAAGCTCAATAAACTAACTTATGAAGAGCGTATTATTAAATACGGCTTAAATCCTGACCGTTCAGATGTAATTCTACCTGCAGCCCAATTATTTTTAAGAACACTCAGTTGGAGCGGAGCTAAAGTTGTCTATGTGCCCAAGGTGGGACTTTCAGACGGTATGATTAGTGAATTGTGTAAAAGGAAAAACTAAAAAATTAACCGTGAATACTTTCTTGTTGTCCTAAGCTTTTCATTAAGGTAGCTTCAAAGCGTAAAAGCGCTTCCCATTTCTGATCGACAGCCTCCCTAGAAGGGCCATATTGGCGCGCAAATTTTAAAAACAGTGTATAGTGATTTGCTTCGCTAATCATCAGCTTACGGTAAAACCTTCCTAGCTTGGGCTCTTCTAATTCTTCAGAAAGCAATCGAAAGCGTTCACAACTTCGCGCTTCAATTAGTGCTGCACAGAGCAGTTTATGAACCAAATGGTCGGTTCTTGACCCCCCTTTTGGAAAAAAGGAACGCAAGCGAATCACATAGGGATCTTTTCGTTCCCTCCCCAATGTCAGACCCCGCTCAAGAATCAAATCATGAACCATTTTAAAATGACTCATTTCTTCTTGTACTAGTTCGGTCATGGCAGTTACCAGTTCCGGATATTCTGGGAAACCAATAATCATAGAAATTGCTGTACTGGCTGCTTTTTGCTCACAATAAGCATGATCTGTAAGTATTTCTTCAATATTTTTTTGTGCAATATCTACCCACCTCGGGTCTGTTGGAAGTTTGAGTCCTAACATAATTAAAAGTCCAAATCAAATTTTTCCCTCAAGGTATCTAAAGTTGGATTTATTTTAAGGAGGTATTGATATTTTTCTTGAGGTGTATAGACAGCGTCCTCTTGAAGGGTTTCAGCAATATTTAGATGAATATCGATTTTGTAGTGATTTAATTCTTTTCTTAAAAAAGGAAGTAAGCGCTCCTTTTCTTGCATAAGTTCTACTTTATTGAGTGCATTGGCCACAGTAAAGTGGATTTTAGTACCCGCTTCTACCTCTGGGCTATTCATTTCCATGATCGAGGCGATATTTAGCTTTCCTTCTTTTTTAAGTGTTGATATATAGTTTGACCACACTTTTAAAAGGGCAGCATTCTCAAAATTTTCTTCTGGTAAATTCTCAGTCTCAGTTTCTTTTTGCTCTTTTTTTTGCGCTGCTTTTTTTAAGGCGATACTTGAGAGTGAAAATCCTGAAACGGCTCCTTGTGGCGGTTCTTTTACTAAAGGCGTTTGTGGGTCTTGATGGTATCCCTTAGCAGTTTGTTCCCCGTCTTGAGAGAAATCATCTTGCAGGGTGTTTATTGGATTTTCTGGTTGTGGGATTTGGATTTCTTCTTCACTTTGAGCGCTGCTCTCTTTAGGTGTTGGCTCTTTAGTATCGAGAATTGATTTTTTTGCTGATTTTTCTTTAAGCTGACTTGCGGGTATTATGAAATCTTTTTTTTTTCTCCATCGAAATGGAGTGAAGCCAACTGCATGAGGGCGAGTTCTGTATGCACCCTTTTATTGGTAATATTCTTATAGCTGGCTTCAAATGAATTAATTAAAGCGATTGCATCTAGAATATAAGCGGTAGAATGTTGCTTAGACTCTTCTTGAAAATGCGCCTTAATGTCTTCCCCAACTTCCATTAAGGCTAAAGTATTCGGATCTTTAGCAAGCATCAGATTTCGGTAAAAATCACCCAAACCTTTAATAAATTGCAAAGGGTCTATGCCTCTTTTTAATAAATCATCATATGCTCTTAATGCCTCTGAAATTTGATTTTTAAATAAAATCTTACCCAATTCAATATAGGTTTGATGATCGAGTAAATTTAGATTATCGGCAACCGCTTTGGCATTTAAATTTCCTTGCGTAAAACTCACCATGCGGTCAAAAATAGAGAGTGCATCTCTTAAAGCACCTTCTGCTTTTTGAGCGATTAAATAGAGTGCGCTTTCTTCAAAAATTAAGTTTCTGTCTTTGGCTATTTTAACCAAATAGGTTTGAATATCGCTTACAGAAATCCTTTTAAAATCATAGACTTGACATCGGGAAAGTACCGTAGGTATAATTTTATTTTTTTCTGTAGTTGCCAAAATAAAAATAACATGCTTTGGAGGCTCTTCTAAAGTTTTGAGAAAGGCATTAAAAGCTTGATTAGACAACATATGGGCTTCATCTATGATATAGATTTTATGGGAGCCTACTTGAGGCGGGATTCGGACCTGATCATTTATTTTTCGAATATCATCTACTGAATTATTGGAGGCAGCATCTAATTCAAAAATATTAAAGGCAAAATCATTTTCAGAGGTAACAGAAGGGTCAGACTGATTGATTTGCTTTGCGAGTATACGGGCACAGGAGGTTTTTCCTACACCCCGAGGCCCACAAAAAAGTAAGGCTTGAGCCAGCTGACCTTGCTGCAGACTGTTTTTTAAGGTTTGGGTAATACTTTCTTGCCCCACCACTTCTTTAAAAGTAGTGGGCCTGTATTTTAAGGCCGAAACAACAAATGCTTCCATAAAGACAAATATAAAAATCCGTTTTTGCTTTTATTCCTTCCCAGGCAGATATTCACTGATAATTATCAACAAAAGGCTAACTTTGCAAAGCAGGCCATCTTATCGCTTTTCTTTATAAGAAAAGAGGAAAGTCCGGACACCACAGAGCAGCATAGCGGGTAACACCCGTCCTTCGCTTTAGCGAAGCGGACCAGTGCAACAGAAAGCAAGTACAGTTCGGCTGTAGTGAAATCAGGTAAACTCTATGCGGTGCAACGCCAAATAGTTCTGCAATTAAGGGTAGCTCGCCCGATGCAGATGGGTAGGCGGCTAGAATGTAAGAGTAATTTTGCATCCAGATAAATGATAAGACTCGACAGAATCCGGCTTATCGGCCTGCTTTTTTTATTATTGGAAAAAAGAAAAAGTTGCACTGCCATAGTCCCGACTGTGTACAAATCTTTCTAGTTCACTCAGCTTTATTTTAGCAGAATGTTCGATAATTAATTGCCCCTCCGTTTTAAGTCTTTTTAAGGCTAGGTCTATCAGCTTACCATAATAAGTCTCTTCAAAATCATAAGGTGGATCCGCAAAAATAACATCATAGTAATTCGAGTCAGCTTGTAAAAAGTGAAGACTTTCTTTTTGAATGGGAGTAATGACTAGATTTAGATTTTGAGCGGTTTTATTAATAAATGCAATACATTGTTTATTTTGATCTACTGCAGTGAGGTGGGGTACGCCTCTTGAAGCAAATTCATAGCTGATGCTTCCTGTGCCTGAAAATAAATCTAAAACATGTAGTTCCTTAAAATCTAGCTGGTGATGCAGTATATTGAAGAGGGCTTCTTTAGAGCGATCTGTAGTTGGCCTCACTGGGAGTTGTTTTGGCGCGACTATTTTCCTTCCTTTATGAATACCAGATATAATTCGCATTCATTAGGAAAATTGTGCCAAGTAAGGGGCAGGGTGTTGCTCTATTGAGAGCGCTGCACCAGAGACATTGTTTTCAAATCGAATCTGGGTGTGGTACTGCTTTAAAACTTCATAATAGCGCGTATACGCTTGAATATGTCCTAAAAAAACAAGATCGAAAGCATCGGTTTCGAGCTGATATTGTTCTACTACAAAAAAGATATAATAGAGAAATTCGTCTTCATTCGTAATTGAAAAATGATTTTGAAAGCGGATTCTATTGTTTTCGACTAGGTATAAGTCCATCCCCCCAGCTTGGAGGTGAACAAAAAGCTGGTCTTTAGTATCTGAGTTCTTTGACAGCTGACTTACTTCTTCTATCAGTAAGGAGCTGTAGTGGCAAAGTGTACTTTCAAATAAATGACTATTCAAAATTTCCAGTGTTTTTTTGGGGGTGGTATATACTGTTACAGTTTGTTCGGATTCGAGTACGTCAAAATTCAGAATACGATTAAGAGGAATTTTCCCAGAAAATGCAAGGTAGTTTGAAAGGTGTTTTTTATTAAAAAACTTGACAGGAACAAATGTGGCTGGTTGGTAGTAAGAAATAATTTGGGTTTGGTCAAAGGAGTCTTTAGGGTAAAAACTAAATAATTCTAATACGACTGATTCAAAATCTTCTGATTCTTCAGTCGTAGGAATATATTCGGTTTTTGAAGGGGTACAAAAAGAAAATCCATTCACAAAAAGGTGAATGGATGGATTTTTGTAGGGTGCCTTTGAGGAACTAGTTGGCATCGAAAATAGTCGGCCAGTTTCCATTTGTGCTCACATTATTGAGTGAACCTAAAATGATTTCAGAACCATTTACACCGTCTACTGATACTGTTTCATTTTCCTGTTTGACCATGTCTTTATTTTGATCAAAAAGAATAATGTTTTTAGAAACTTTTACCTCAAATACGGGTACTTTATAACCATTTTTATTGATTACTTGAGCAGCAATTCGAAAAGTGCTGTCTTGTACTCCTTCAATGGGGATATAAGCCATATTTTTGTAGCGGGTTGTATTTTTAAAGAGCGAATCTTTAACTGATACAGTTCCTAAGGTGTCAATGACTACGACTTCGCGCAGCATATCAATACGGTAGGTTCTGTCATACTCCATATAGGAGGAATCTCTTTTTTCGATGAGTGTAAAAACACCCTCATCAATAAATTTTACCAGACTGTCAAAATTATTTGAAAATACACCTTTGACATCTTTGTGAGCGATTTGGGCCTTTCGAATGTCTTTTAAACGATCTATGACTTTCGCATAGCGTTCGTTTTTAACTTGATTGAATTTAATAGGTCCATTGATTGAATCATATATCTTATAAGCAAAAAAGATTGAAGCAATCCACAAAACAATTTGAATACCTAATTTCATTGTAATTATTAATTATGATACAAACAAAACTACAATTTTTTTTGAATCAGAAAAGTTTTTGAAATGAATTATATTTAACGGATTAACGCCGCCCATGACACCTGAAAATTTTAGCGCTTATCTGGAACAAAATTTTAATTTCAAACCCACTGAATCTCAGAAACTTTGGTTTCCAGCAATCAGTGAATTTCTATTTTCAAAAGAACCCAATACTGTTTTTTTACTTAAGGGTTACGCAGGTACAGGAAAAACAACTTTGATTAGTTCATTGGTTCGCGGAATCTCACGCACAGGATTTAAAATTATTCAGATGGCTCCTACTGGCCGTGCGGCTAAGGTTATGGCTTCTTATTCAAAAATCAATGCCCGAACGATTCACAAGCAAATCTACTACCCCAAGGTAGAGAAAGGGGGCAGCATGACCTTCAAGCTGAAACCCAATAAATATAAAAACACCCTTTTTGTGATAGATGAGGCCTCTATGATTGGAGATGATCGTCAACAACAAAGACTCTTTGAAAATGGCTCTTTAATACATGATGTAATTCAATATATAAGCCAGGGAACAAACTGTAAATTACTTTTTGTAGGAGACCAAGCACAACTCCCCCCCGTTCATTTAGAATTAAGTCCAGCCTTGGATGAGAAGGAATTACAACAGTTTCATTTTAATCGGGTATATACGATAGAACTGGAAGGGGTCGTACGTCAGGCACAAAATTCTGGGATACTTAAAAATGCAACCCAATTGAGAATTGAATTGAGCGAAGGCGTGTATGACCAATTCCGCTTTGATATAGAAGGAGAAAAGGATATAGCGTATACCAATAATGGCATGGATGTTTTTGAGGCGGTTGAAACCGCTTTTTCTGATGCAGGAGTCGATCAAACTGTTTTTATTGTTCGATCTAATAAACGCGCTAATGCCTATAATAGTCAGATCCGTAAAAAAATTTTGGGTTTAGAAGACGAATTGGCAATAGGCGACCAATTGATGGTTGTGAAGAATAATTATTTTTGGTTAGATCCTGAATCCACTCCAGGCTTTATTGCGAATGGCGATGTAGTCAAAGTGCTCGCTTATCACGCAAGAAAGGAGCTTTATGGATTTACTTTTGCTGAAGTTACTGTCCAATTAGTTGATTATCCAGAAGAAAAGCCTTTTGATACCGTATTACTTTTAGAGACACTACAATCAGAATCTGCTTCTCTGACTTATGAAGAAGGAAATCTTTTATACCAAGCTGTTTTAGAGGACTATGCTTCAGAGCGATCGAAATATAAGCAGTTTTTAAAAGTTAAAAACAACCCTTTCTTTAATGCGTTACAGGTCAAATATGCTTATGCAGTAACTTGTCACAAATCACAAGGGGGGCAATGGGAACACGTTTTTATAGAAAAACCGTATCTTCCCGAAGGGCCCAATAAAGCATATTTACGTTGGCTGTATACAGCCATCACCAGAGCAACCAAAAAACTATACCTCTTGGGCTTTCCCGATGAGGACTTTGTAATGATCGAATAATTATGGGAAATCTTTTATCGCGCTTCATTTATTTTAGTCTTTTGGGGTGGAAACTTGAAGGTCGTTTTCCTGATCTTCCCAAATATGTGGTTGCTGTAGTGCCCCATACCAGCTGGCTTGATTTTTTTATTGGCTTAATGGTCCGCAGTATTTCAAAGGAGCAAATTAATTTTTTAGGCAAAAAAGAATTATTTACTCCCTATACTTCCTGGTTTTTTAAGGGTTTTGGGGGGGCGCCTTTAGACCGTTCAGGAAATAAAGGGGCTGTAGATGCTATTGTCCAAGCTTTTGATTCGCATCAAAAATTTAGAATAGCCCTTGCTCCCGAAGGGACAAGAAAAAAAGTAGAACAATTGAAAACAGGCTATTATCACATTGCTAAAAAGCTAGAAATACCCATTGTTCCAGTTGCTTTTGACTATAAAAATAAAAAAGTAATCATTCACGCTATCTTTAAGCCCACCCAAGAGGAACAAAAAGACCTAAAAGCGCTAACGCTTCTTTTTAAAGGGGTAGAGGGCTATAGTAAAGAAAGGAGTTTTTAGAAATTTCACTCCTTAATTTCAAGGGTGTGATATACATTTTGAACATCATCGTCCTCTTCGATGCGCTCGAGAAGATGAAGAACTTCTTCCTGAGCTTCTGGGCTCAGTGATTTTGTGGTAGTGGGAATGCGTTCAAAACCTGAAGAAAGAATTTCAAAGGCTCTTTTTTCTAATTCTCTTTGAATTTCTCCAAAACTTTCAAAAGGCGCATAGAGTAACATACCGTCTTCATCTACAAAAACTTCTTCAACACCAAAATCGATAAATTCAAGCTCAATTTCTTCAGGGTCTAGATCAGTTGCATTGATTCTAAAATTACAACTGTGGTCAAACATAAACTCTACAGACCCAGCAGTCCCTAAATTCCCATTTGCTTTATTAAAATAAGATCTGATATTGGCAACTGTTCTGTTATTATTATCGGTAGCAGTTTCAACAAGTACTGCGATACCATGGGGAGCGTAGCCTTCGAAAAGAACTTCTTTAAAATCTTTAGCATCTTTATCTGATGCTTTTTTTATAGCACGCTCTACATTATCCTTGGGCATATTGGCTGCCTTGGCATTTTGAATAACTGCACGTAATCTGGAATTATTATCTGGGTCTGGTCCCCCTTCTTTAACAGCCATTACAATGTCTTTACCCAAACGAGTAAAGGTTTTAGCCATTGCGGACCAACGCTTCATTTTTCGTGCTTTTCTGAATTCAAATGCTCTTCCCATACTACTTTAATTGATGGTAAAAATATAAAAAATCACTTCAGTTCTCAATGGGTCTTTATACTTAAGTCCTCAAGTATATCCAGATAGGAGGGGAGCAGGTGGTTTGGAAGTCTGTTTTCCTTGGGTAAGGTGGCAATATATCTGATCGAGTTTGAGGAGTAAACTTGTTTATAATAGCCGGGTTTATGATGTCTTTTTTCTACAACTTTTTTGATAAAATCAAAATGTGAAATCAGATCTGTACTTCCTAAATGAAAAAGCCCTGTTTTTTTCTGATTAATTAAGTAATGAATTTGCTGACACAGCCTACGGTCGCTATTGACATTAATTATTGAATTGGGAAATACTTCGATGCTTTTATCTTGACGTACAGCCTCGTCTATTTCAAGTGTTCTAGGTGCATTCATTCCAAAGACCATCGGAAGTCTTGCTATGATATATTTTGCTGGTGACAATCGCATTAATTGATTTTCAATTTTAATTTTAAATCGACCAAAAATACTTTCCGACAGGGTTTTATCATATTCATATGAAGGATAATGTTCAAAAGAGTCAAATACATTGGCAGAGGATAGAAAAAGTAACCTGCAGTCACTTTTTTTAATTAGGTTGATTAAAAACTCATGGGTCTCAAGTTGGGCGTTAAAATCACCTCTCAATGAGGAGATAATAAGTTTAGGTTTAACGTCTTTAAGAATGGCTTCTAAACCGCCTTGCTCTATATTATAATGATAAAAATGTTGGTTATGCTGATATCCTTTTGCTGTATTAAAAGTTGCAAAAGTATTGAAGTAGGGAGCTAATTCTTTATAGAGACTATTCCCTATAAAACCACTTCCTCCTAAAATTAAAATCGATTTCAATACTTAGCCTTTAATAAAGGGAAGCCGAACAATTGTTGCACTGCAGTATTTCTCTCGGATTTCAACACCCACTTGAGTGCCGGGTTCTGAATAGGCTGTTTGAATATATCCGAGCCCGATTCCTTGAGCTAAAGAAGGAGATTGTGTCCCTGAAGTTACTCTACCGATAATTTGGTTGTCTTGGTTAATTATTTCATGTCCCGCTCTAGGTATGGCCCTGCCTTCCATAAGAAAGCCTATTAATTTGGTCGAAGTGCCAACTTCTATTTCTTTTGCCAGCTGTTTGGCATTGACACTTGCTGTTTCTGGTTTTGTAATCCATTTAAGCCCTGCGGCAATTGGAGAAGTTGTTTCATCGATCTCATTTCCATAGAGGCAATATCCCATTTCTATTCTCAGTGTATCTCTTGCTGCGAGACCGGCAGGCAAGATATCATAGGCTGCTCCAGCATCCAAAATGGCTTCCCAGATTTGAGGCGCTTGTGCAGCGGGAAAATAAATTTCTATACCACCCGCTCCCGTATATCCCGTTGTGGCAATTAAAGTCTGCTTACATCCTGCAAATTCGCCCGTAGTATGCGCATAGAAAGGAAGTTTTTTTAACTCTACTGGGGTTAGCTTTTGCATGGCTTCAAGTGCGCTAGGACCTTGTATAGCAAGTAAGGCTGTTGCCTCACTTACATCTTCGAGCTTTGCTCCAAAGTTTTGATTCTGTTGCTGAATCCAGGCCCAATCCTTTTCTTTATTTGAGGCATTGACGACCAAGAGGTATCTCATCTCTTCTAAGCGGTAAACAATAAGATCGTCGATAACTCCTCCTTTTTCATTCGGGAAATAGTTATACTGCGCCTTACCTATAGCTATTTTTGAAATATCATTACTGCAGAGATATTGAAGCAGTGGTAATGCATTGGGTCCAGTTATATAAAATTCGCCCATATGGGAAACATCAAATACCCCTAAGTTATTTCTTACTGCGAGGTGTTCTTTTTTTACACCAGTATATTGAATAGGCATTTCATAACCTCCAAAAGGAGACATTTTTGCATTCAATTCAAGATGATGCTGGTAAAGTGTTGTTTTCTTCATAATTTTAAATAAAAAAAGATGTTTACAGTACGTGATTTTTTAATGAAACCCTTTCTGTCTTATGGAATGGGTTTGCTTTTTCTTGGGGTGAGTGTTAACCTCTCAGCGCAAAAGTCGGAACTTTCAGGGGATTTTCATAAAAATCGAAGGCTTGAATTAAGACAAAAATTACCACCCAATAGCGTTGCAGTCTTTTTTTCATCGCCTGTCAGAAATCGAGCAAATGACGTAGACTATGTGTACCATCAAGATCCGAACTTTTATTACCTCACAGGCTGGAACGAGCCTCATGCTGTTCTTTTGGTTTCTAATGTACCCCAACAAGACGCAGAAGGAAATTATTACGAAAAACTATATGTCCGTGAGCGTGACGCGCGTAATGAAATGTGGAATGGCAAACAATTGGGTGTTGAAGGGGCCGCAAAAATGGGATTTGAACGGGTAGCGAGTAAAAATGAATTTATTCAATCCGAATTAAATTATGATCAATTTGACTCAGTACTAATTTTTGATTTCAATAATGATGTTAGGGATTTTAAGAATGATCCCAGCGATTTATTTGACTTACAGTCCCATTTTAAAGAGGCGATCAATTATCCCGCTAATTTTGATGCCACGCGCTATCGACTTTATCAAAGAATTAGAACAGCTGAGCAGGACCAAGTACCTTCTCTTAAAAGACTTATTGCCTATTATGCCAGACAGGATACCACACTTCTAGGAGATCCTATTATCAAAGACTTTCTAAGCGCTGAGGAGGTTCCCTTAATAGACTTAAAAACCCGTACTGCTTTTTTAACACGCGATTATACTTTTGATATTGATTTACTTTCATCTCTAATGGCAAGTTTACGCGAAAAGAAGGCTCCTGAAGAAATAGTTTTATTAAAAAAAGCGATTCAAATTTCTGTTCAAGGGCAAATTGAAGTGATGAAAGCATTACATCCTGATATGACTGAAAGAGAAGTCCAAGGCATTCATCAGTTGGTCTTTAAAAAGTATGGAGCTGCACATGAGGGATATCCCTCTATAGTGGGGGCTGGGGATAACGCTTGCGTGCTTCACTACATCACAAATGACAAGACAGAACTAGAAAACCAATTAATTTTGATGGATCTCGGTGCAGAATATAATGGCTATACGGCAGATGTTACCCGAACAGTTCCAGTATCAGGGGTATTTAGTCCCGAACAACGGGCACTCTATCAGATTGTTTATGACGCCCAAAATGCGGGCATTGCAGCTGCCCAAAAAGGCGCTCCTTTTAGGGCAATAGAAACCGCTGCTTCTGAAGCCGTCAAAAAAGGCTTGCTGGAGCTGGGACTTATCACCTCTCCAGAGGAGTTTAGACGTTATTTACCCCATGGGGTATCACACCACATTGGTTTGGATGTCCACGACCCTGGGAATTATACGACCCTCGATACCGATATGGTGATTACTGTAGAACCGGGTATCTATGTCCCTAGTGGGAGTCCTTGTGATCCGAAATGGTGGGATATTGGAATTCGTATAGAAGACGATATCCTAATTACAGAGGAAGGACCTGTAAATTTATCTGCGGGAGCTCCCAGGGCCTGGCAAGAAATCGAAAAATTGATGACTGAAAAAAGTCCACTGGATGGTTTTAAACTTCCACCACTTGAGGTAGACTAACGTTCGAGGAGAAACTTTTTGAGTGCTTTATAGTCTTCTAAGGGAATACTAAGTTTAGGCTTCTTCATCAAATCTTCTATTTGACTAGGGAGGTCTAATTTAAGCTTTAAAGTTCCCTCTACTGTAGGGGCAAATTTGATGGGGTGTGCTGTTTCTAAGAAAATCCCTTGATGGTTGGTTTCATCAACTTCTTTGAAGTACTCTTGAAGCCCCAGATAACCGACGGCGCCGTGGGGATCAGCAATATAGTGGGTATTCTTATAAAGTTCTCTTAAGGCTTTTTTGGTTTTTGTATCACTGAAAGAATAGCTGCTTACAAATTTCTTGAGTTTATAAAAATCATTATTAAAGATTTTTTGAATTCTTATAAAATTACTAGGATCACTCACATCCATTGCATTCGAAATAGTGGGAATAGATTGTTGAGGCTCATAATTTCCTGTTTCTAAATAATTGGGAATGGTAGCATTGCTATTTGTACTGGCAATAAAGTGCTTTATGGGTAAGCCCATTTGCTGAGCCATGATCCCGGCACAAAGATTTCCAAAATTTCCACTGGGCACAGAAATGACAAGTTCTTTCTCTGGATGCGGTCTATTTTTATAAGCAATAAAATAATAGAACATTTGTGCAAGCCAACGCGCGATATTTATTGAATTCGCAGAAGTTAAATTTATATGTTGGGTAAGTTCTACGTCTATAAAAGCTGTTTTGACCATATCCTGACAATCGTCAAAACTACCTGCTACTTCGAGGGCAGTTATATTTTTTCCTAAAGTAGTCAGTTGCTTTTCCTGAACTTCACTTACTTTCCCTTTGGGGTAAAGGATTACTACATCTATCCCCTCAGCTTCATAAAAACCATCAGCTACAGCCCCACCCGTATCCCCTGAAGTGGCTACTAGTATTGTAAGCTTTTCTCCTTTTTCTTTTTGGTTGGCATAGGCTAAACAACGAGCCATAAATCGTGCTCCTACATCTTTAAAGGCTAATGTAGGCCCGTGGAAGAGTTCTAAACTTGCAATAGAATTTGTTAAAGGAACGACAGGAAATTCAAAACGTAAGGTGTCTTCAATAATTGTTTTGAGTTCCTTTTCGGTAAGGTCCTCACCAATAAAGGGATGAATGGCATGAAAAGCCAATTCATGATTGGACATTGAGGAGATTTGAGAAATGAATTCCGCTGATAAAGTGGGTAGTTTCTCTGGAAAATACAGACCCCTGTCTGTCGCTAAACCTTTTTTAACGGCTTCTAAAAAGCTTACTGTAGAAGAATTGTAATTGAGGCTAGAATAGTTCATCTAATGTAAAATTTTAATCCCCTCTGTATTGATTACGGAGTAATGGATTTGGTGGGCTAAGTCTAAATCAGTATATACTTTTTCCATCGCCATTCCGACGGCTTTTGCGGTCTCTAATCCCTTAGATAATGCAAAGATAGAAGGCCCTGAACCAGAAATCCCACTCCCTAAGGCTCCTGCTTGTAGGGCCGCATTGCGAAGGTCTTTAAATTTGGGAATTAGCATAGAACGATAGGGCTCGATTACATGATCTTGCATACTGCGAGAGAGTAAATCATAGTCTTCGGTGTAGAGCGCACTTACAAAAGCACCTAAATTACCCCATTGTTGAATTGCATTTTTTAAGGGAACAGTCGTTTTAAGAATTGCCCTTGAGTGCAGTGTTTTTAGTTCAATTTGAGGATGAATAATGGTAGCAACTAACTCCTTAGGGTTGGGAAGTTTGATTACATCTAGTGTTTCATTGCATCGTACTAGGGTAAAACCACCTAAAAGTACAGGTGCTAAATTATCAGCATGGGCAGCGCCACTCGCCACCGCTTCACCCGCCATAGCAAAACGAATCAATTCTTTATTGGAGTAGGGGGAACCCAGTAATTTATTGATTCCAAAAACAGCCCCAGCAGCACTTGCAGCACTGCTCCCGATACCGCTACCTGGCTTAATCCTCTTATCAATATCGATGCTAAACCCAAAAGGGCTATTGACTTCTTCAAGTAAGGCTTCTGCAGCAATAGTAGCAATATTTTTTTTGGGATCAGTAGGAAGGGGTTCTCCCGAAATTTGACCAATATGCACCCCAGGTTTACTCGTTTTTGAAATTTTCATTATATCCCCAATGGGGTCTAAACAAAAACCCAATACATCAAAGCCACAAGAGATATTTGCCACGCTGCCTGGAGTAAAAAGTTTTATTTGATCCTTAGCCTCCATTAGCTTTTTCCAATTCTAATGATATCACCAAAAATTCCGCCAGCGGTAACTTCTGCTCCAGCCCCTGCACCCTTGATAATAAGGGGTTGGTTTTTATAGCGATTGGTGTAAAAGAGAATAATATTATCACTGCCTTCTAGATTATAAAAATCATGCGAGGAGTCGATAGTTTGAAGACCTACACCTGCTTTACCATTTTCTAATTGCGCGACATATTTGAGTCGCTCCCCTTTTATATTAGCCTCATTGAGTAGGTTTTGAAAATGTGATTCGTGCTTATTAAGTGCTGTAAAAAAGGCTTCATTATTAGAAGTAGCGAGTACTTCTGTAGGTAAAAAGGGTTGATTTTCAATATCCTCTAGATTTAAATCATAACCACTTTCACGCGCTAAAATTAATATTTTGCGGGCTACATCGACGCCACTTAAATCAATCTTTGGATCGGGTTCGGTATACCCTTCTTCCTGGGCTTTTTTGACAATCTGTTCAAAAGAAGTTTCAGAAGTAAAATTATTGAATACAAAATTTAAGCTCCCTGAGAGTATCGCTTGAATTTTATGAATTTTATCTCCAGAGGCGATTAAATTATTTAAGGTGTCAATTACAGGAAGTCCTGCACCTACATTGGTTTCAAATAAAAAGGGCGTACCAAATTTACGGGCAGTTGCTTTTAGCTCCTTATAATTTGAAAGTGTACTGGCACAGGCAATTTTATTACAGGTTACCACTCCTATATTGTGCGCTAAATAACGCTTATATTCATCTGCTATGGTCTGATTAGCAGTATTGTCAATGAATATGCTGTTTCTTAAATTAAGTTCTTTGATGTGTTCAAAAAACCGGTTTCGATCTGCTTTTTCAGAACTATTTTCGAGTAGATCTTTCCATTGATCTAAATTAATGGGTTCCTCACTTAAGCACATTTTTCTTGAGTTGGAAAGGGCGATAACCCGAACTTTTAACCGGAGGTGCTCCAGGAGGTATTCTTGTTGTTGATTAATTTGCTCGAGTAGTTTACTACCGACATTACCCACGCCTGTAATAAATAAATTGAGTTCTTTAATTTGAGTTTCAAAAAAGCTTTCATGAATTGTATTCAGGGCCTTCTGTGTATTTCGTTCTTCGATTATGATCGAAATATTTCGTTCTGAGGCGCCCTGAGCGATCGCTTTTATATTGATATTATTGGCGCCAAGGCTGCTAAACAACTTCCCACTTATTCCCTGGTGCTCTTTCATATAATCCCCTACTACCGCAATATTGGTCATATTCAACTCTACCTTGGCGGGAGCTACTTTCTGTAGACTAATTTCAAACTCAAATTCACTGTCAATAGCTTTTTTTGCTTCTTCTGCATCTTCCATACGCACTCCGATACAAATCGAATGTTCTGAAGAGGCTTGGGTAATCATAATGATATTAATCTGCTTTAATGAGAGACACTCAAATAAACGTTTTGAAAATCCAGGTATTCCAATCATACCGCTCCCTTCAAGTGTTATAAGAGCTACTTTTTCAATATGACTCACTCCCTTGACTACAATGCCATTGCCTCCTTTAGGAGTCCGGTTTTCATCAATTAATGTTCCTTCCGCTTTCGCGTTAAAGGTGTTTTTGATAAGAATTGGAATTTTTTTCTCGATTAACGGCTGGAGTGTAGGCGGATATATTACTTTGGCACCAAAATGAGACAATTCCATGGCCTCCTGATAGGAGAGCTTTGAAATCGGTAATGCTTGAGCCACTATACTGGGGTGTGCCGTAAACATACCACTCACATCAGTCCAAATTTCTAGCTGACTAGCTTCTAGATAATTAGCCAGTAGTGATGCCGAATAATCAGACCCTCCACGACCTAAAGTCGTAATTTCATTATTTTCATCTGTTGCGATAAAACCGGGAACCAGCGTTATCTGAGCTGAATTTGTGCGGTTGTATTTTTGGGTCGCCGCTCTACTTTTTTGATGATTTACAATTTCTCTGTCATTTACCTGATGGGTAAAAATGAGTGTACGGGCATCTTTTAACTCAATATCTAAATGCTGGTGTTGTAAGACACTGAAAATAATTTTGCTTGAAAGCAGTTCACCAAAACTCGAAACTTTTGCAAGGCTTTTGGGAGTAAGTTCTCTCAGAATTTTGATAGAATCTAAAAGTGCTTCCAGCTTATTGAGTTCTGTTTTTAAAAAACTGATAATTTCACTTTGGTGTGTAAGGGGTATAAATTCTTGAATGATACTCAGATGACGTTGCTCAATAATAGAAAGCTCATTTTGAAACTCAGTATTCCCTTCGCTCACTTTTTCAGCCATTTGTATCAGTAAATTGGTAATTCCGCCAAGGGCAGAAACTACTACAAATTGACGATCTGAAGTATTTTTGAGAATAGTGATTACATGGGAGAGACTTTTTGTATCTGCAACCGAAGTGCCCCCAAATTTTAAAACTTTCATATATTAATTTAAACCCATAAAAGTGAGACACCTATAGGGTATCTATTTTGAAAAACAGCCCAAAAATAGTACTATTTGCCTTGGGGAGAAAATAATTATAAAACAAAAATGACATTGTGAGTATTCCGCACAATGTCATTTCTAAATTGAGGGTAAAAATATGTTAAGAAGGGATTTTAGATTTTTTATTTACTTCTAGTTCTAAAATATCCTCTTTCGCATTCTTAACTACGCAAATCTCATCACCTTCTTTAATCGCATTACTCACTACGTGTTCGGCTATTAAATCCTCTACATGTTTTTGAATGGCTCTATTGAGTGGTCTGGCACCGTATTTACTGTCAAAACCTTTTTCAGAAAGAAATTCTTTTGCCTCTTCAGTAATGGTAATATGATAGCCTAATTTCTCAATTCTCAAAATCAATCCTTTGAGTTCTATATCCACAATCTTTCGAATATCAGCCTGTTCTAACGTATTGAAGATTACGATATCGTCAATCCTGTTAAGGAACTCTGGTGAAAATGTTTTTTTGAGTTCTTTTTCTATAACTCCTTTTTCAATTTCTGCAGACTGGGCTTTTTGTGCTGCTGTAGCGAAGCCTAATCCTTTTCCAAAGTCTTTAAGTTGACGTGCCCCAATATTAGAAGTCATAATAATGATCGTATTTTGGAAATTCACTTTTCTTCCGAGGCTGTCTGTTAGGAAGCCATCATCGAGTACCTGAAGGAGCATATTAAAAATGTCGGGGTGTGCTTTTTCAACTTCATCAAGCAAAATAACAGAATAAGGTCTTTGGCGTACCTTTTCGCTCAGCTGCCCTCCTTCTTCATAGCCTACATACCCTGGAGGGGCACCAATAAGCCTGGAAATAGCAAATTTTTCCATGTATTCGCTCATATCAATACGAATCAAATTTTCCTCAGAGTCAAAAATTTCTGAAGCGAGAATTTTGGCCAATTGAGTTTTACCTACCCCAGTTTGTCCCAGGAAAATAAATGAACCAATTGGCTTATCAGGAGCTTTGAGTCCTGCACGATTCCGTTGTATTGCTTTTACTACTTTTTGAATTGCTTCCTTCTGGCCGATAAGCTGTTCACCAATTTGATCTGAAAGTTTGGAAAGCTTATTTTTTTCAGACTTTACAATTTTATTGACAGGAATATTTGTCATCATGGAAACCACATCTGCGATGTCGTTTTCATTTACTGTAACTCTATTTTGTTTAGAATCTTCTTGCCATCTTTCTTGGGCTTCAATGAGGGAACGTTCTACTCTTTTTTCATCATCTCGGAGTTTGGCGGCCTCTTCATATTTTTGCTTTTTGACTACCGAGTTTTTTAATTCTCTCACCTGATCCAGTTGTGCTTCTAAATCAACAATTTCCTGAGGAACACTCATATTATTGATATGAACTCTAGAGCCCGCTTCATCTAATGCATCTATTGCCTTATCAGGTAAAAATCGATTAGACATATACCGGTCTGTAAGCTCTACACAAGCATTTAGTGCTTCTTGGGTATAGTTTACATTGTGGTGGTTTTCATAATGCTCTTTGATATTGACAAGGATTTCTAGTGTTTCCTCTGGTGTTGTTTGTTCGACCAGTACTTTTTGAAATCTACGTTCTAAAGCACCGTCTTTTTCAATATGCTGGCGGTATTCGTCTAAGGTGGTTGCCCCAATACATTGAATTTCTCCTCTGGCGAGTGCTGGCTTAAACATATTCGAAGCATCCAAACTTCCGGTAGCACCCCCAGCGCCTACTATAGTGTGAATCTCATCAATAAAAAGAATGATATTATCATTTTTTTCTAATTCATTCATGACCGCTTTCATGCGCTCTTCAAACTGACCTCTATATTTTGTGCCCGCAACTAAGCTTGCGAGGTCAAGTGTAATCACTCTTTTGTTATAGAGTACGCGTGAGACGCGTTTTTGGATAATTCTAAGCGCAAGGCCTTCTGCAATTGCAGATTTTCCTACTCCTGGTTCACCTATCAATAGGGGGTTATTTTTCTTTCGACGACTCAATATTTGAGAAACCCGCTCAATTTCTTTTTCTCGTCCTACTACTGGATCTAGCTTTTCTAGTTCGGCAAGGGCTGTTAAATCTCTTCCAAAATTATCCAATACTGGCGTCTTGGTCTTTTTAGCGCTTTTAGCCTCTGAAGTAGGAATAAAGGGATTTTCTTTTCCTTCACCTTCGTTTTCTTTTTCATCTGAGAAAGAGGAAGAGGAAGAAGGCAATTCCTCATAAGAATCTGCATCATTCGCAATCATGAGCTTAAATTGCTCTTTGACGGTGTCATAGTCTATATTTTGCATAGCGAGCAATTTGGAAGTAGGATCATTTTCATTACGCAAAATGCACAAGAGCAGATGAACCGTATTGATCAATTCACTTTGGAAAAGCTTGGCTTCAAGAAAAGTAGTTTTGAGTGCTCGCTCCGCTTGTCGGGTGAGGTGGAGGTTTTTTTTGTCATTGAGAGTCTGGGTATTTTCTAGTGTTGCAGGGTTGAGAATCTCTACTTTACGTCTTAATTCCTCTAGATTTACCTCTATAGCATTCAAAATAGCAATTGCTTTTCCTCCTCCATCTCTTAAAATTCCTAGCATTAGATGTTCAGTGCCTATAAAGTTATGCCCCAAACGAAGGGCTTCTTCTTTACTAAAGGCGATCACATCTTTAACGCGTGGTGAAAAATTATCATCCATAGCTTTTCTAATTTGATCATTATTGTTAGCAAAAAACAGACCACAGTTTTTTACTTCTTGCTAATAGACGAAAAATATTCAATATTTCAAAAGTTGTTACGCCGATTTTTATAACAAAAATTAGCTCAAAATATGTTAATAATTTTCTCAATTCTACCGTGTTTTCACTCCCATTTTGCAAGTCGAATCCTTATTTTAGCCTTATAATAATGTAAACTATGAGCGAAGCAGATAAAGTCATCCCTATCAATATAGAGGATGAAATGAAGTCGGCCTATATTGATTACTCCATGTCTGTCATTGTGTCACGTGCATTGCCTGATGTTCGTGATGGTTTAAAGCCTGTCCACCGGCGCGTTCTTTATGGAATGCACGAACTAGGAATACGAGCAAATACTGCTTATAAAAAATCGGCGCGTATTGTGGGAGAAGTATTGGGGAAATACCACCCTCATGGTGACAGTTCTGTCTATGATACCATGGTTCGTATGGCGCAGGAATGGAGTTTGCGGTATCTCTTAGTAGATGGACAAGGAAACTTTGGCTCTGTAGACGGAGACAGTCCCGCAGCAATGCGTTATACGGAGGCGCGTATGCAAAAAATTTCGGAGGATTTAATGGCTGATATCGACAAGGAGACGGTGGATTTCCAGTTAAATTTTGACGATACGCTTAAAGAGCCTACAGTGCTGCCCACGCGGGTTCCTAATTTATTAATCAATGGTGCTTCTGGTATTGCCGTTGGTATGGCAACTAATATGCCTCCCCATAACCTCTCAGAGGTAGTAGATGGGACCATTGCTTACATCGATAATAATGAGATTACGATTGAAGAATTAATCCAAACAATCAAAGCACCTGACTTCCCTACAGGTGGAATAATATATGGCTATGAAGGAGTCAAAGAAGCCTTTTTAACAGGACGAGGCCGAGTCGTTATCAGAGGAAAAGCAGTTATAGAAGAAGTAAATGGAAGGGAATGTATTATTGTCAATGAACTTCCTTATCTGGTTAATAAAGCAGAGATGATTCGTAAAACTGCAGAATTAATCAATGATAAAAAGCTCGAGGGGATTAGCAGTATTCGGGATGAGTCTGACCGTAATGGTATGCGAATTGTTTATATCCTTAAGCGGGATGCGATTCCTAATATTGTCCTTAATAAATTATACAAATACACGGCCTTACAGTCCTCTTTTAGTGTCAATAATATTGCCTTAGTCAATGGGAAGCCTCAAATGCTAAATCTCAAAGACATGCTTCATCATTTTGTGGAGCATCGCCATGATGTTGTTGTCCGTCGTACTACTTTTGAATTGAGAAAAGCAGAAGAACGAGCACACATTTTAGAAGGGTTAATTATTGCTTCTGATAATATCGATGAAGTTATTGCCTTAATTAGAGGTTCTGAAAGTCCCGAGGCAGCTCGTGAGAATTTGATTAAAAAATTTGAGCTTTCAGAGCAGCAAGCGAAAGCGATAGTCGAGATGCGCTTGCGTCAACTTACAGGGCTAGAGCAAGATAAATTACGTACTGAATTTGAGGAATTGATGAAGACAATCGCTGACCTCAAAGATATACTCGATAAAAAAGAACGCCGCATGAACCTCATTAAGGAAGAATTACTTGAGGTGAAAGAAAAATATGGAGACGCAAGACGTTCAACTATTGAATTTGCAGGGGGTGATTTGAGTATCGAGGATATGATACCAGACGAAAAAGTGGTTATTACCATCTCTCATGCAGGCTATATTAAAAGAACCCCATTAACGGAATACAAAACCCAAAATAGGGGAGGCGTCGGTCAGAAGGCCTCCACTACACGAGATGAAGATTTTCTGGAAGATCTATTTATAGGGACAAATCATCAGTATATGCTCTTTTTTACCCAAAAGGGAAAATGTTTTTGGATGCGTGTCTATGAAATTCCAGAAGGCTCTAAAACCGCTAAAGGAAGAGCGATTCAAAATCTTATCAATATTGAGCAGGATGACAAAGTGATGGCGTTTATCTGTACGCAAGATTTAAAAAATGAGGACTATATAAACAATCACTATGTAATAATGGCGACAAAGAAAGGCCAAGTTAAAAAGACGTCCTTAGAACAGTATTCTCGTCCACGTGCTAATGGAATCAATGCGATTACCATACGCGAAGGTGATGAGCTATTAGAAGCCAAGCTTACCAATGGGAACAGCCATGTAGTTTTAGCCGTAAAATCAGGAAAAGCAATCCGATTTGAAGAGAATAAAACACGCCCTATGGGTAGAGGAGCCTCAGGAGTACGAGGAATTACCCTGGCAGGTGCTCAAGATGAAGTAATTGGAATGGTTGCTGTCAATGATATGGATGCTAATATTCTTGTCGTATCAGAGAATGGGTATGGAAAGCGATCTAGTTTGGAAGACTACAGGGTGACCAATAGAGGGGGAAAAGGAGTGAAAACAATCACCATTACAGAAAAAACTGGTAAATTAGTCGCCATTAAGACCGTAACTGATCTTGATGATTTAATGATTATAAATAAATCAGGAATCGCAATTCGGATGGAGGTTCATTCGCTACGTGTAATGGGAAGAGCTACACAAGGAGTCCGATTGATCAACCTCAAAGGAGAAGATAAAATAGCTGCTGTTGCTAAAGTAATGAAAGAAGATGATGACGTTGAGGATCTAAATGATCTCGAAGTAAATGATGGCACTATTATTGAGTAACTAACAAAAAACAAATTAGATCTATTAAACAATGAAAAAAGTACTATCCTTATTTTTTATTTTCGCTTTAATGCTTGGTTATAGCCAAAAGAAAGAATTAAAAAAAGCATCCAAATTATTTGAGACAGGCAACGTACAGGGAGCTTCAGCCTTATTAGCGTCCAGCGCAGCTCTATTTGAAGTAGCGGATACAAAAACGTTAAATGAAAAGACTTATTTGGAAGGAAAAATAGCCCAGTCTAATAAAGATTTTGAGCTGGCATTTCAAAATTTTCAAGCATTTCAAGATGCCGGTGGGTCTGATCCTGAATTTGCTGCCCAAATGCAATCCTTGTCAGCTGATATTGTAAATAGCGCTATTGAAGATAATGGGGCTAAGCGTTTTATGGAGGCAGCAAAGAAGCTGTATTTGGCATATCAAATTGATAAAAAGATCAATATAGACTACCTCTACTATGCCGCATCCAGCGCAGTAAATGGTGCCCATTACGAACTTGCACTCAGTTACTATGATGAACTCAAAGCAATTCGTTATGAAGGAATCACTACCCAATATTTTGGAACAAATGCTGAGACGGGTGAGGAAGTTGAATTTTCGCAATCGGAATATGAGATTTATAAAAAAACAGATGAGTATACCAATCTCAGAGAGCAACAAACAGAGTCTAAATTCCCGGAAATTGTTAAAAATATCGCGCTGATTTATGCTGAAATGGGTGATAATGAAAAAGCAATGACAGCAGTAAAAGAAGCCCGAGTAGAAAATCCTAAAGATTTAAATCTTATTCTGACGGAAGCAAATCTTTATATCCAACTAAATGAAAATGATCGCTTTGAATCACTTATGAAGGAAGCGATAGAGCAAGACCCCAACAATTCCACGCTTTATTTTAACTTGGGCGTGGTCAATGCACAAAGAGGAAATGCTGAGGAAGCACGTGGGTATTATGAAAAATCCATTGAGTTAAACCCTAATTTTGAGTCAGGCTATTTGAATTTAGTTTCCTTGATTCTCGAAGGTGAAAGTGCCATCGTTGAAGAAATGAATGGATTGGGTAATTCTAAAGCAGATAATGCACGCTATGACGTACTTAAGGAAACGCGTGAAAGTCTTTATAAAGAATGTGTACCCATACTTGAAAAATTAATAGGAATAAGTCAAAACCAAGAGGCCATTAAAACTCTGATGAATATTTACGGTACCCTTGGGGACAATGAAGGATTTATGAGAATGAAAGGAATGGTTGAATAAATCATCAAAAATAAAAGACTGAGAACCCTCTATTTTAGAGGGTTTTTTTATATAATTTTTTTAATGATACGCAGCTTGTGACTGTGTTGCTGTGATTCAAAATTATAAATCCCTGTTTGATCTATACGGTCTATTCTCACTTTTCCGTGGGCGTGAAGGATATAGTGGTTTTCTAAAAGGATCCCTACATGAATTATTTTCCCTTCTTCATCATCAAAAAAAGCGAGATCACCAGGTTCGCTTTCCTCTATAAAACTCAAGGTTTGCCCTAATTCCACTTGTTGTGAAGCATCTCTAGGAATCGGATAACCATTTATCCGATAAACCATTTGAGTTAAACCAGAGCAGTCTATACCTAGGGGTGTTTTGCCTCCCCATAAATAAGGTGTATTTAAATAAAGATAGGCTGTTTTAACCAAATCAGATTTTGGGTGGATTTCTGAATGGGTAGTGCCTTTAAAGCGATGATTTAAATAGTCTGTAGCAGCAGTATTACTTCCCAATACTATTGTTGTCAGCGTCCCTTCTTCATTTTCTAGTGAATCAACAAGTTGTGCACTGAATTGCGGTTTTTGGCTTGTAATTTGCTGAGCCTTTTCTTTTTCTATGGATTTGCATTGCTTTTTATCTATCCAACCCGTGTATTGATCAGTCAGTGCGCTGATTTGAAACCACTCTTTTTTACTACTAATGATTTTAAAGCAGTCACCGTAAAGCAATTGAGAGACCAGTTCACTCTGGTGGCTGGGCTCCTTTCTCATAGGGACAATGCTTAAATGACAAACCCCGTATTTCAATAGCTGTATGTTGAATGAAAATAGTGCATCTGCATTGGCAAAAATAGAAATTTTAGAGCCACCCTCCAGTGCATCCTGACTAAAATTCTACGAGAAGAAAATTAGTTTATGTAGATTTGATTTGAAAAACAGCACATTGAAATCGATTTGGAAATTTATTCTTGCGCAACAAGCACTCATCTATAAATCAATCTTGATTTTATTGAGTTCTGTTTTTTTGTTGTATTTATTTCCTAGAGGGGGCCAATTCAAATATGAATTTCAAAAAGGAAGAATTTGGCAGTACCCGGATTACTATGCTCCATTTGATTTTTCCATTCTTAAGTCAAAGGCGGAGTTTGAGGCAGATCAACAAAAAGCACTTCAAGATTTAAGTCCTTATTTGAGAAGTGATCAGACTATTAAAAATGCTGTTTTTGAAAAATTTCCTACTTCCTTCGATACGTATTTTTCTGAAGTTCTCAATACCCCAAAGTATGACAGTCTGTATCAGTTTGGAACTGCTCTATTAGAGGAAATCTATCAATATGGTGTATTGCCTCCTAATTCTATTTCAAATGAAAAAACCTCGATTAACTTCATAAAGGGGACTCTTGAAATTCCCCTTTCCCTCGAAGCGGTATTTCGCTCAGACACTCTTTTCGAATTTCTCTCTGAGCAAATTTCATCTACCTCATTTTTGGATTATGAGGAGTCCTATAAAGACCTCTTTTTTGAACTTATTACGCCCAATCTATTCCCCGACACTGTGTTTGATGAAAATGCGCAAAAAGAAGTGCTGAGAAATATTTCACAATCTAGGGGGATAGTAAGCTCAGGCTCACTCATTATCAAAAAAGGCGATTTACTTAATGATGAAGTCTTTGAAATCCTAGATTCCCTTCGAAATGAATTTTCCCTTCGACAAGGAGACCAAAGCAATAGTGCCATTGTATTTGGTTATTCCATATTAATTTTGCTCTCTTTTACCTTATTGCTGTTATTTCTTCATAAGTATCGGTATTCGATCTATGAGAACAACTTAAAGCTGACATTTATATTTTTTAATATCCTCTTTGTTTTTTTATTGGTCACTGCCGTTTTACAATTTGATACAGCCTATCTCTTTGCAGTCCCCATTTGTATATTACCCCTTATTATTAAAGCTTTTTTTGATGCGCGCTTAGGCTTATTTGCTCATGTATTAACGGTTTTACTCATTGGGTTTATAGTACCCAATAGTTTTGAATATGTATTTATTCAAATTTTAGCGGGAATTGTTACGATTCAGTCGGTAAGCCAGCTTTATCGGAGGGCAAATTTATTTATCTCAGTTGGGCAGATTATTTTGGTCTATGGTATTGGATATTTGGCTTTTACAACGATTCAAGAGGGGAGTATTTTTAAAATTGATTATACCCCTATGGCGCTGTTTTTATTAAATGGTTTATTAATGCTTTTTGTTCAGCCCCTTATTTATATTTATGAAAAGCTATTTGGCCTCGTTTCAGATATTTCCTTATTGGAACTGTCTGATACCAATACGGTTTTATTAAAAAAACTATCTGAAAAGGCACCTGGCACATTTCACCATTCACTGCAGGTGGCAAATCTCGCCGAATCTGCTGCAAATGAAATAGGTGCTAATGCTTTGCTGGTAAGGGTAGGGGCTTTATACCATGATATTGGGAAACTAGAAAATCCCTATTACTTTTCTGAAAATCAATCTGGTTTAGTCTCACCCCATGATGAACTCACCCCTAAGCAAAGCGCACAACTTATTATAAATCATGTAAGAGAAGGGATAAAGTTGGGTCAAAAATACAAACTACCAGACCGAATTATTGACTTTATTCGGACCCACCACGGCACCTCCTCTGTCTATTATTTTTATAAAATGCAACTGGAGCTTGACCCTGAGGCAGCAATTGAAGATTTCCTCTACCCAGGACCTCGTCCTTTTTCTAAAGAGACGGCCATATTGATGATGGCTGATGCCGTAGAGGCTGCCTCTAAAAGCCTGAAATCTCCTAATATAGAAGAACTAGAAGCATTTATTAATACAATTATAGAAGGCAAAATGAAAGAATTGCAGTTTAATGAATCTACGATTACACTTTCTGAAATTGAAACCGTTAAAAAAGTACTTTTTAATAAGTTGATTAATGTCTATCAACTCCGTATTGAGTATCCTAAATAATTATAAAAAAGATTGTATTCTTTTGAACTAAAACTTACTTTTGTGGACTTCTTTTAAGGAGAGGTGCCAGAGTGGTAATGGAGCAGATTGCTAATCTGTCGACGGGTAACCGTCGCCAGGGTTCGAATCCCTGTCTCTCCGCTGATTGAATCCCTTTTCTATTGATTTATCAATAGTCTAGGGTTTTTTTATTGGGACAGGGGGTTGGGATTTGATAGATACGCAAATCTTTCTATCTTAGAAAGATAATTAACCATAAATCATTTAAAATGAAGAAAATTTTTATCTTTCTACTTATTGCTCCCTTATTTCTACTTGCCCAAACAAAAAAAAATGGAACCATTTACAATGAACATCCTACTCTTGAATTAGTAAAAGAATTTGACGAAGCTTTTGTTACAGGAAATTTAGATAAGTTAAAATCCCTTGTAACGGATGACTTTAAGTTATACAATGGTCTTTCAACAAACTTTGTTAGTCAGCAAGGAAGGACGCTTGATGCCCTTTTAGGAAATTCAAAATACTGGAGTGAAAAACTGGACGATTTTAAAATAGAATCTCGAGGTGGAGGATCATATCCCGATGCATTAGAGTTCAAAGGTGGTCAACTATGGGTCTACACCTATGATGTATTAAGTGGATATGATAAAGAAAATGGCTTTAAAATTATGACGCCTTATGATAGATCCATTCTCTTTAATAAAGAAGGTGATAAAATTCATCGAATAATTGAAAGCTTCAATACACAACATTTAAGTAAGTATAATTCGTCTTTTTTGACAACCAAAAATGGAACGATTTATAAAGATCATCCTTTTATTGGTGTTGTACGGAGGATGATGTCTAATTTTGAAAGAGGTAATTTAGAGGATGCTTATGCAGATTTTTTACCTAATGCAAGAATATTCGATTCGAATATGCCTTTTGGAGAATCTCTTAGTATCGAAGAGCACAAAAAGGGGAATGAAGAACTTTTTAAAAACTTTGAAGTCTTATCAGTTAACGAATGGGGATATCCTGATTTATTAGAATATAATGGGGATGGTTATTCTTTGATTTCTTGGTGGGTTGTTATTCTAAAAAATAAGAAAACAAACAAAGAAACTAAAGTTCACTTACACAATCAACTAACAATGAACAACGAAGGCATAATACTAAGGTCTGTTGATTATTATAATGGTGCGGCACTAAATCCTTAATTTCTTACTCCCTCCCAAGTGGAGGGTTTTTCTTTTCGATCCATTCTCTATATCTTAGAGTTATTATAAACCATAAATCAAATAAATATGAAAAAAGTATTGTTATTAGTATTTGTAAGTTCATTCTTTTACAGTCAGGCACAAATTTCAGGAAGAATTTACAATATGGATGTCAAACCCGGTCATGCACCTTCTGTTTTAAATTTATTCAATGATTTTGCCGGAGGGCAAGAATGGAATCAAGGCAGCGGGGTAATGCTCCAATCTGTTCAGTTTAAAAATGGAGTAACGCATCGAGTGGTTGCTTGGGGTAATCCTGAAAACTGGGGGACTAAGCAGAATAGAACTGAGGCAGAATGGACAGCTTATTTGGAACAAATGAATAACCACAGAAAAGCGGCCAATGACAGTAGTATAATTACTTCTTTTGGTTTTTCTGAAGGTGATACCCAGATGTACCAAACAGCTAAAATATTTGAGCTTAAAGTATATGATCCCGCTAAGTATAAGCCCGCATTTGATGCTTTAGTAAAAGGAATAAAACCCATTTTGGGTCAACGAAGAATGGGATTAGTTCAAATTGATGCTGGAGGTGTACCTGGCGCTACCCATTCAGTTGTGGTCTATGGAAAGGATATTAATGACTTAGTACTCTTAGAAAGGAAAATTAGAAGTTCTAAGGAATTTGAAACCTATCTAAAAAACAGAGGGCAGGTAGATTATATACAAAGATATTTTATCAATGTTTTGTCAAGATTTAATTGATTAGTTAAAAACCCTCCTTAAAGGAGGGTTTTTCTTTTACAACTTTCTCTGTATCTTCGTATTAATAATAACCATAAATCAATAAACATGAAAAAACATATAGCCTTTTTCTCTTTACTCATTTCTTTTACACTATCTGCTCAAAATGGTTTTGTGATGCTCAATCAAAATAAAGTAGAATTTGCGAATCAGGGTAAAGCCTTTAAATTAATAGATGATTATTTTTCTCCTGTATGGAATGATTTAGTAAATGAAGGAAAGTTATACTCCTATCAGGTAATGACACACCTATGGGGCGATGAATGGAATTTAAATTATATCATAGTGGCTGAGAGTCACGAAAAATTTCTCACTGCATGGTCTGAAGGTTTCAGAAGAATAAGAACTTCAATGCCACCTGAAAAATGGGATGAACTGTTTGAATATACAATTGAACATAAAGACAATCTTTATGATTTAAGAGCAACTTCACCAAGAAATAATGGTGATGAACTTATCAATGTGGTGGAGATGACAGTTAATAGTAAAACAGAAAAAGAAATCGATGATTTTGCGACCTATTATCAAAAGTTAGTAAATAAACTCGAGCCTAATTCTTTGAGTTTTAGGTTTTTTAGATCTGGAAAGAACAAAGTAACGTTAATAGAAAGGTATAGAAATGAAGCGGCCTTATTTAATCATGCTAAAAATATTTCTCCGGGTGGACAAATTGAAAAAGATTTTAATCAATTTATGACCAATTTTACAATTGATGCGATGACAATCTATGGAGCCTCCTCAAATGATTTAAAAAAGCTGATAAAAAGTTTCGGATTGCCCTGCGAATATGTCCCTTATATTGACGGATACAGCAGATAATTAGCTAACAATAAAAATTTCATCTATATTAGAAGTATTATTAATCATAAATCTATATTAAATGAAAAAAATTTTATTTCTACTCTCATTCATCATAAGTATTGCAATTTATGCTCAGGATGGCCCTTATTTGATAAGAACACATGAAATAAGAGTCGAGGGTAATGTGGCTGCATTTGTAGACGCACAAAAAACATATTATAAAGCAATTGCAAAAGATGCTGTAGAACGAGGCAAGTGGGCCGGGTGGACCTGTTTACAGTCTGTAACAGATCCTAATAATTTTATTTTTTTACACCATTTTACTTCTCCAGAGCAACTTGAAAATTTAAAACCCATGGATATCTGGTCTAATGAAATTCCAAAAAGACTTGGCTTATGGCTACCTGATTCCAGTTCTTTTACTACTAATGGCACATTTACTTCCCAGCATGTCTATCAAGTAGTAGATAATATTATGAGTGGAACTCCCTCAAATTACTGGTATGTCAATTTGTTTAAAGCGAGCAATGGAGCAAAGTTTGTCGGAAATAATGATTTATACGGTAAAGAGGTCATTAAGCCGCAATTAGGGAAGGGAAATAATCCAAATAATTGGGGATATGGAATAAGACTCACTAATCCTAACTGGAATCAAAGTGAAGGCATGATAACCTATAATGGAATTTCTTTTGATGGATACGAAAAACTTTCTCAGGTTTTAAAAGGTTCCGCCTATGATGCAAATGCAAAGCCAAATAAATATCAGCAAAATTTTAGTAAAAAGGCAGCTGAAATGGAGGTTGATAATGGATTTAATGAAATCCATAGAACACTTTATAGAGTAATCGACGACTCCTGGAGATAATATTTTAAAGCTTAATTAAACCCTCCTTTAAGGAGGGTTTTTCATTTAAAACTTTCTCTGTACCTTCATATTAATAATAACCATAAATCAATTTATATGAATTTTGATCGCAGAAATTTTTTTACTTCTATTGCCTTAGGTGTAGGAGCAACAGCATTCCCCAATTTTATTAAAGACTTTGATAAACTTAAACCTGTTAATATTCCAAGTCAGTTAAATGATACAATGGTCTCCGAATGGTTTAAAAATATTAAAGGTGAGCACAGAGTTGTTTATGATGGAAGTCAGCCACATAATACCTTACCGATTACATGGAATTGGGCATTTTTAGAATCCAATAATTCTGTTGGTGTTGAAGATTCTAATATGACTGCGATGACTGTTTTAAGGCATTCAGGCATCGTCTTTGCCTTCAATTCGGACATCTGGAATAAATTTAAACTTGGTGAACTGGTGTCTTTTAATGATAACAAAACAGGTAAGCCCTCTTTAAGAAATACAGTTTATGAGCCTGAATCAGGAGATATGCCTCTGCCTCCAATACAGGGAATTAAGGACTTACAGAAAAGAGGATCGTTGTTCTGTGTTTGTGATTTGGCAACAAAAGTTTATGGGTCTGCTGTGGCTAGTAAAATGAATTTAGATCCAGATGAAGTATATAAAGAAATGGTAGATGGTATTTTACCTGGAATTCAACTCGTTCCCTCAGGAGTTTGGGCTTTGGGTAGAGCACAAAATGAAAATTGTGCCTATATTTTTGCTGGCTAATTCTCCCTTCTGAAAAAAAAAGTAAATAAAAAAACCCTCCCTAGTGGAGGTTTTATTTATTTATTTATTTCTCTGTATATTAGAACTTTATTAAACCATAAATCAATTTAAATGAATGCAACTAAAAATATTAAAAAGGTAAGAGCTCATGATGCAATTTGTGGACTCTTGTATTTATCAAGCGTTGGGTTAGCCATTCAAACGGGCAATCTAGATTTTCTTTATTTAGCGATAGGCGTTGGGGTATTACAAATAATCAGCCCTTTTACTAAATTTTGTCCGGTATACTTTACCCTTAATAAGATTATGAGTGATACTGACCCCATGCAAAATGGAAAATAAGAGTGGATTCTGAAAGAAATCAAACACCCTCCTTAGTGGAGGGTTTTTCTTTTCAACTCTTACTGTGTATATTAGAGGTATAATTAACTATAAACTAATTTCAATAATGAATAAACATTTTTTTTCTTTCGTTCTTTTGAGCGTCTTCGCAATTTCTTGTACGCAGCAGCAACAAGAGCCTACAAACCCAATAAAAGGGGTATGGAAAATGGTAGGAGGTATTAAATATGAAAACAATAAACCTGTAGATACCTTAAGTTGGGATGCTTTTGGGCTTTCAGAAGGTTTTCAAACTAAAATTTTTACAGATCAATTTATGATGTTTGTAGGCAATAATATTCAAAAAGATTCAGTGACTGGGGAAGATATAAATTACGGTCAAGCTGGCTTTGCAAACCGTTATTCTTTTGAAAATGGAATATTAACAGAATACAATGTAGATGGAACGGATAATTTTCAAGGCTGGAAAAAGGAAGCCCCAAATAAAGATGATCAGGGCAGATGGATCGCCACATTTAAAATTGACATCGGTCCTAATCATTATTCTCAATATCCAGCAGATTACGATGGAGGTGACGGCTGGGCTGAATACTATATTAGAGTAGAATAAAAAATTAACCCTCCCTAGTGGAGGGTTATTTATTTTTAATCTAGGACTCTAGAACGGGAAATTTTAGTAATTTACTCTTAAAACTTTATTATACTGATAACTAAAAATGAATTATACAAAAGTCATATTCTGGTCAGTCATTGTTGCCTTTGGAGGTTTCGTTTTTGGCTTTGATACAGCCGTTATTTCTGGAGCCGAACAAGAAATTCAGAACCTTTGGAATTTAAGTGATACAATGATCGGACAAATGGTTGCAATGGCCTTATATGGAACTGTAATAGGTGCGCTTATGGGCGGGTTTCCTTCAGAGTCTTTGGGAAGAAAAAAAACCTTAATTTGGGTGGCGGTCTTATACTTAGTATCAGCCCTAGGATCGGCATTAGCACCCGAAGTTTATTCTTTAATGTTTTTTAGATTTATTGGAGGTTTAGCTGTTGGCGCTTCCTCTGTTACCGCCCCTATGTATATCTCTGAAATCTCGCCTGCCAGCAAAAGGGGACAACTTACGGCACTTTTCCAATTAAATATTGTAATTGGAATATTAGTCGCTTACTTATCCAATTTCTTTATTGGGGGAGCAGGAGATGGGAATTGGAGGTTTATGTTAGGGATAGAAATTTTACCTGCCTCACTTTTCCTAATTATGATTTTCTTCGTGCCTAGAAGCCCAAGATGGTTGATTTTAAAAAAAGAAAAAATAGAAGAAGCAAGATTAGTTTTAAAGGAAATTGACCCCCAAACAGTTGAGGAAAATATCGCCCTGATCAAGTCTAATCTTAATCACAACAAAGCTACCTCAGGGAGCTTTAAAGAATTTGTCTCAGGGAAATTTAATTTTTCGATTTTACTTGCCTTTTTAATTGCTTTTTTTAACCAGCTGTCAGGTATCAATGCAGTGATTTATTACTCTCCTCGAATCTTTGCTGAAACAGGTATGGGTGAAAGTGCAGCACTATTATCTTCTGTGGGCGTAGGAGTTATCAATCTTGTAGCAACATTAATCGGGATCTTTTTAATCGATAAAATGGGACGTAAGTTTTTGATGTATATCTGTTCCTTCGGGTATATTTCAACTTTAGGGCTCATTTCTATTACCTTTTATACGGGTTTGGGCGCAGGTACGCCTTTAATCCCTTTTTTGGTATTCACTTTTATTGCTTCCCATGCAATCGGGCAGGGAGCCGTAATTTGGGTTTTTATTTCTGAAATATTTCCTAACCACGTGCGCTCCTATGGAAATGCACTTGGGAGTGGAACACATTGGGTCTTTGCGGCACTAATAGCCGCTACCTTCCCTTATATTACAAGCCTACTAGGAGGTGGATTTACTTTTGCCTTTTTTGCCTTCTTTATGTTATTCCAATTAATTTTTGTCTGGAAACTAATGCCAGAGACTAAAAATAAAACCCTTGAAGAGCTTGAAACGCTACTCATCAAAAAAAAATAAAATGATAAATAATACACAAGAACGATTTAAAGATAAAGTAGTATTAATAAGTGGGAGTAGTTCTGGAATTGGCAAAGCAGCTTCTATAAGCTTTGCTCAACAAGGAGCAAAAATAATTCTTGCATCAAGAAATAAAGAGGCTAATGAAATGCTAGTAACGCAAATTAAAGACCTTGGAGGGGAAGCTCTTTTTATTCAAACTGATTTTAGTCGTACTGAAGACATTAAAACGGTTATACATACGGGAGTAAAACACTTTGGAGGTATCGATATAGCAATTAATAATGCAGGTATCGAAGGAACTCCTGATATAAAAACAGCAGATTATCAGGAAAGTGTTTGGGATGAGGTCATTGCAGTAAACCTAAAAGGTGTATGGATATCAATGAAATATGAACTCCCAGAAATGCAAAAAAGAGGCAAAGGTGTAATAGTGAATGTCGCATCATTGGCTGGATTGCAAGCCGGAGGTGCGGGTATCGGTTACCACGCTGCAAAGTTTGGTGTAGTGGGAATGACCAAAGCAACTGCTTTAGAATATGCGGAGGACAACATACGTGTTAATGCAGTTTGCCCTGCCGTAATTGAGACCCCTATGGCAGATCGTGCCTTCGATACTCCAGAAAAGCGAAATAGCGCGATTGCTATGCATCCTGTAGGACGTCTGGGTACAGTTAAAGAAGTAGTAGATGCAATCTGTTGGCTGGCTTCAGATGAAGCCTCTTTTATTACAGGTACAGCGCTTGCTGTAGATGGAGGGGCAAATTTATAGCTCATGATAAGAATTGAAGGCAAAGTCATTGCAGGATATGGAGTAGCTTCAGGTAAGGGAAAAGATCCCCGGTATCCCAATGGAACATTGATGCTTCAGTTGCCTTATTTTAAAGAAAAAGGGCTTGATTTAAGCAGCTATTTTAGAGGGACAATTAATATTGACATAAGTCCCTACACATTTACCATTAAGAAACCAACTTATTATATTACAGACATAGATTGGTCCAAACACATTCCACCAGAAAATTTTTATTTTTTTGAAGTAACCTTACTTTTTAAAGAAAAAAAATACAATGGCTTAATTTATATGCCAGATCCTAAAACTAAGACTGATCATCATCAAATTAATACGATGCTAGAAGTCCTCATGCCACATATAGAGGGCATTGAGAATGGAGTAGCTGTGAAGTTAGAAATAGCTGAAGAATGCATTTCTTTTAGTTAATAAATTCCTCACTATAGCGATTTACTTGATATTAAGAGTATTCGAATTAGGCCTTAATCAGCTTTTGTTGGCAGACGTTTATTCATCATTTTAAACCATATAGGGGGGACTAGCGCGATGAGCATGCTGGTGGTATACCCAAAAGGGAGCTGTGGACTTTCTTCTATGCTTTCTAAAATTTGATATTTTTTGGAGGCACGGTGGTGGTGATCACTATGACGGGTCAATTCATAAAGCACCAATCTACCAATGGCATGATTGGAATTCCAGGAGTGCATGGGGGTGACCCGCTCGTAACGCTTACCTTTTGATTCACGTATTAAGCCGTAGTGTTCGATATAGTTAATTGTTTCTAATAATAAGATCGCTACCAAAGCGATACTTAACGCGAAAAATACGCCTTCAATACCGAAAAAATATCCTACAATAATGAGGTAACTCAATTGAAAAAGCTGATAGTAAAAAAAGTCGTTATAAATACTGAAAAAACCGGCCGTACGGTTATGAAGCAATTTTTTTTGTATAGCTGTCGCACTTCTAATTTGCCCCACTACAGAGATAAACCAAAAAGAAAAAACGGATTGATTTTTTTTAGAAGTGGCGGGATCATCGGGTGTCCCCACATTCACGTGATGACCAAAATTATGCTCTATATAAAAGTGCATATACAGAGCAGGTAACAAAAGAATCTTGGCCAGCAGACGTTCTATTTTTGTCGTTCTGTGTCCCAATTCATGAGCAACATTAATCCCATTAGTACCCAGTACGATACCAAAAGAGAGTATATAACCCACCGTTTCAAAAGACTGTAGGGGTGTTTGTATTAAAAACCAGAGGCCATAAATCAGTATCGAATAAACAAGGAGCAGATTGAAATAAAGCATTCCATCAAAAAAACGATTGGCTAAACGATTTTGAACCGCTGTATCACTTAATTTATTTGGATTAGGTGCAATAATAGCTTCCCAAAGCGGAATTAAGCCAAAGGCGTAAAGTACAGTGGTATAACTCCCTATTCCTCCCAATTTAATACCCACTATGGCGGAAGCCGGTATGGTGTAGGCCAATAAGTATTTAAAATCTTGCATCATCCAACAGCTTATAAATTCATTTAAAAATACAAATAACAGGCACTTTATTGCAAATTTTTAGGGTCTATTATAATTAGCGTATCTCTTTTATGACCCGCTCGATTAATGCTTTTGTTTTTTGAGCCCCTTCATTACGAGAAATCGAAGTTCCAAAAAATTCTACCCCAGCGAATTTTAGATGTGTCGCCTTTTGTAGAACACCAAACATTTTTTTATAATCTGTAGTTGTTTCTTCTCCATGCGTATCAAAATCTTCTGCCTTGGCACTAACCGCCCTAATATAGGGGCTGAGTAAATCAATTCCTCCATAGGGGTCTGGGTAGAGAGTTTCAGGATTGGTGCGGAGCGTCCAATTGGTAAAATCCCCTAGAACACCCACATTATTAAGATTTACACCCTCCATTAAAGCTATCATCCACTCCGGATCAGAAGAATAGCCATTGTGGTTTTCAATCAATAAATCCAGCCCTTTTTCCCCAGCGTAATTGCCTAACTCTTTGACTCCTTCAAGCGCATAGTTTAATTTCTCTTTATGAGGTATTGTGATATAACTAGCACATACATTTCGCATGGCTTTGCAGCCTAACTTTTGGGCAACGTCTACCCAAAATTTATAGGTTTTTAATGCCTTTTTTCTTTTTGATAAATCCGCATCACCAATATCTCCAACTCCTCCTGTAAGTAAAACGGCACTTTGTACGCCTGCTTTCTCAGAGTTGATAAGCATCTGATCAATTATTTTATCATTCAGGTCTGGAGGGAAGTGAAACATTTCGTGATCGATATAATCAAAACCAAGAGATTTGGCGATTCGAGGGTATTCAAAAATATCGATGCCTAAAGGGTCATCTCCGCCATATCCTGTTCTCATCAAAGACCAAGGAGTTATTGAAATTTCAAGTTTTTCAAAGGGTCCTGCATCGTACCGCTTAAGTAGTGGAAGAGAAGTTAAGCCTACTGTACCCAGGGTTGCGGTCTGTAAAAATGTATTGCGATTCATAATTTAAATTTCTTAAAATTATCGAATAAAAAATAAACTACTGATCACTATGTCAAAATAGTCTTGTTTGGCTTTTAAAAGTATTTTTATACTAATTTTAATATCTATCTTTAACAGTCAATAGGTTTTAAAACTAAATTATGGATCAAAATAATCCTTTAGCGCATCTTGATGATTGGGAAGACGACATTATAAAGCGCTATCCTGAACCCCACACCAAACAGAAAGAAGATTATAGAAATTATACAGACTCTCCGAGAGATCAATTAGTACGTAATTTCTATAAATTAAATCACCACTACCAAACTTTTGACTTTGTTCAAGCCAAAGAAGCTGAATTTTTAGGATTGAGTAAACGCAAAATGTCTGTTTGGGAAGCCTTAGATTACCTAAATACACTCATTGATGACAGCGACCCAGATATTGAACTAGATCAGCTACAACACCTGCTTCAAACTGCAGAGGCCATCAGACAAGACGGGCACCCTGATTGGTTTGTTCTAACGGGCTTATTGCACGATTTGGGTAAAGTTCTTTGTCTATATGGAGAACCTCAGTGGGCAGTAGTTGGTGATACCTATCCGGTCGGTTGTCAATTTTCTGATAAAATTGTTTATTCTGAGTTTTTTGATGACAATCCTGATTTTTCAGATGAACGCTATAATACCAAATTTGGCATCTATACTGAAAATTGTGGTTTAGATCATGTCAAAATGAGCTGGGGACATGATGAATATCTTTATCATGTGATGAAACCGTATTTACCTAAGCCAGCACTTTATATGATTAGGTATCATTCGTTTTATGCACAGCACAGAGAAGGGGCTTATGACCACTTGATGAATAAAGAAGACCACGAAAATTTTGAATGGGTAAAAAAATTCAATCCCTACGATTTGTATTCCAAAGTACCCGTTCCACCCGATGCTAAAGCGTTACGTCCTTATTATGAAGACTTGATTGCTAAATACCTACCTGACGAGCTTCTTTTTTAGTGTATTTGAATGATCAAACTTGCAATTGTCGGTTTAGGGAGAATAGGTAAAGTACATCTTAAAAATTGTATTTTTTCACTTCCAGAGGTGCAAGTTGTCGCTGCTTGTAGCAGAAGTGAACAAAGTTTAAATTTTGCTAAAAATCTAGGTGTGGAGGCCTTATATACCTCTATTGATGATTTATTCAAAGAAGTTGATTTTCATGCGGTAATTATTGCCTCTCCAACTGCTTTTCATTTTGAGCACCTTCAGAAAGCAATTGCACATAAAAAACACATCTTTTGTGAAAAGCCGATTGATTTGTCTTTGGCAAATACCCAACTTCTCAAAAAGCGATTAGAAAAGCAGCCCGTAACATTTATGCTGGGCTTTAATCGGAGATTTGACCCTTCAATTTTGAAAATCAAAAATGAATTAAGTAAAGGAAAACAAGGAAAAATACAATCCATCCGTTTGATTAGTAGAGACCCAGGTCCTCCACCTATGGAATTTTTAAAAACATCCGGAGGTCTTTTTTTAGATATGGCCATCCATGATTTTGATTTAGCAAGAGCGCTTATGGAGAGTGAAGTGACTGAGGTTTATTCTACGGCAGGTATTTTTGGAAATTTACCCCTAAAGTCTATTGACGACGTCGATACTGCCATTACGGTATTAAAGTTCAAAAACAAGGCTCTTGCCACTGTTGAAAATAGTAGAAATAGTACTTATGGTTATGATCAGCGTCTTGAAGTTTTTTGTGAAACAGGAATGTGGTCTACTGCAAACCAATTGGAAAATTCGATCACACATGCTGATGCCCATGGCGCACATCAGCCCAAGCCAATTGGCTTTTTTATTGAGCGCTACCAAACCTCTTTTTTAAAAGCCTTAGACTATTTTGTATCTTGTTTACTCAACAACAGAGCGCCCAATATCTCTTTTGATGAGGGGTTGGCGTCTTTAAAAATAAGTCTAGCCGCACAAAAATCAAGTAAAGAAAATCGGGTAGTGTCACTCGATGAAATTAATTAACACATGCTTACAGTTTCCACCTTTTTAGCCTATACCTTATTTGTTGCTTTCTATGCTTGGTTTAGGCTTAAAAAGGAAAAACTCAGTTCTGAGGAGGGCTATTTTTTAGGAGGGAGAAGTCTTACAGGTATTGTTATTGCAGGATCGATGCTTTTGACAAATATTTCTACAGAACATTTGATTGGAATGAATGGCTCTTCCTATAAAAATGGGTTTATAATTATAGGCTGGGAAGTTACCTCTGCACTGGCCTTAGTAGTAGCTGCAGTTTATTTTATACCCAAATACCTCAGCATGGGACTTACTACAATTCCTGAGTATTTAGAAAAAAGATTTGATGGAGTACTCAGGTCGTATATTGCTTTTTTCTTAATGATTTCATTTGTTGTAACACTTTTACCCATCGTATTGTATACAGGCGCGATTAACTTAGAAAGTATCTTCGGTATCTCTGAACGCCTGTCAATTTCTAAAGAACAAGGCCTTTTAGTTACCGTTATTGGAGTAGGTCTTATCGGCTCTCTCTACGCCATATTAGGGGGGTTAAAGGCTGTTGCCGTTTCTGATACCCTCAATGGATATGGTTTGCTTATTGGGGGATTGGCAGTTCCACTATTGGCTTTATTCAATATTGGTGAGGGCAATCCAATAAAGGGTTTACTCAAAGTTTTTGAGTATGCCCCTGAAAAGTTCAATGTCATAGGCGCACCCGATTCGGTACTCCCTTTTGAAGTTTTATTTACAGGACTCATTGTTAATCAGATCTATTTTTGGTGTATGAATCAAACCATTATCCAAAGGGCTCTTGGCGCTCAAAATTTAAAAGAAGCCCAAAAGGGTCTTTTATATACAGGTCTTTTGAAGATATTTATCCCTTTAGTCATTATTCTTCCTGGGGTGATTGGTTTTTATTATTTCGGAGATTCGCTTTATGCCACTCAAGATATGGTCTACCCTGAACTTATAAAAAAAGTATTACCTGCCAGTTTTGTAGGTTTATTTGCAGCGGTAGTCATGGGGGCGGTATTGAGTACATTTAATAGTGTATTAAATAGCGCAGCTACTATTTTTAGTTTGGATTTGTATAAGCGTCATTTCAATCGTTCGGCTTCCGATCAAAAGTTGGTTTTTATTGGAAAACTTACTTCTTCAATTTTAGCGATTTTTGCTATTATAGCGGCTCCTTTTGTAGCGCAGGCTCCTGAGGGTTTATACCAACTTTTACAACAATTAAATGGTATTTTCTTTATTCCCATCGCCTCCATTATGCTAATGGGATTTTTTACTAAATCAATTTCTGCTTTTGCAGCCAAAGTGGCTTTATTTTTTGGTTTGGCCTTTTATTTACTGACCAGCTTTGTTTTTGATACGGGGCTGCATTTTGTCCATCTCTGGGGGATTGAATTTTTATTAAATCTAGTATTGATGTATGGTTTCTCTTATTACTACCCCAATACCAATCATTTTAATATAAGCGATTTAAAATTCGTTAAGATGGAGCAGTGGAGCTACACCAAGCCTTTTTCGATTGCACTTTGCCTTATTACACTCATTATTTACATTGCCATGGGCACTTTCGGCAGCTGATTCTTTAGTTTAATAAGAGGCATTATTTAGTTAACTTATAATTCAATTAACTTTCCTATTTTTACGTATGCCACTAGCTGTAATTACCCTTGGAATCCTCTTCCTCTTCTTCCTTATTTTAGTTGTACGACTCAATGCTTTTATAGCCTTTATACTTGTAGGCCTTGCGATAGGGGTAGGTCAAGGAATGGAGCTCAATACGATTGTTCAATCTATTGAAAAAGGAATTGGAAATACACTGGGTTTTTTAGTGATGATACTTGGTTTAGGTGCCATGTTGGGTAAATTGGTAGCCGAGAGCGGTGCTGCCCAAAAAATCACAAATGGATTAATTCAACTTTTTGGCGTTCAAAATACAAGATCAGCTGTAATGCTGACAGGCTTTATTGTAGGAGTTACCATGTTTTATTCTGTAGGTTTTGTCATCCTAGTGCCTTTGGTGTTTACTGTGGCAGCTGCTACTGGTATTCCTCTGATTTCGATAGCGTTACCCATGCTAGCTGCTTTATCAGTCACCCATGGATTCCTTCCGCCGCATCCCGCACCTTCTGCCTTGGCAGTAATGTTTAAAGCTGATATAGGTAAAACATTAATTTATGGGGTTCTCGTTGCCATTCCTGCGATCTTAATTTCTGGACCTGTTTTAACGCGCTTAATACCCAAAGTAAAAGCACAACCGCTCAAGGAATTTATGACGACTAAAGTATTTACTGAAGAGGAACTCCCTGGATTTTCTACCAGTATCCTCACTGCTTTATTACCCGTAATTTTAATTGCTTTTTCGACTCTAGTACTTAGTTTTATTCCAATAGCGGGATTTTGGCGCACCTTACTCGTATTTATCGGAAATCCAGTAATCGCATTGCTGATTACCGTTTTGGTAGGAACCTATACACTAGGAATTGCAAGAGGTATGAATATGGAGGCAGTAATGAAAATTTATGCCCAATCGGTATCTGGAATTACCATGGTCTTATTGATTATAGCCGGAGCAGGCGCCCTTAAACAAATATTAATCGATAGTGGAGTAAGTGAATACTTAGGAAATTTATTTCAGATTAGCTCCATTTCTCCTTTACTTATTGGATGGCTTATCGCAACATTAATACGATTTTCTGTAGGGTCTGCCACTGTAGCAGGCCTAACAACAGCCGGGATTGTTCTTCCTTTAGTCCAAACAACAGGTGTGAGTCCTGAATTAATGGTATTAGCCATCGGTTCTGGGAGTTTGATGCTTTCTCATGTAAATGACAGTGGCTTTTGGCTGTTTAAAGAATATTTTAATCTGAATATTAAAGATACCTTATCCACTTGGACGTTGATGGAAACCTCTATTGGTATCAGTGGTTTAATTGGTGTTTTAATACTTGATCAATTACTTTAAAAATGAATACAACACTTAATAAAAGAATTAAAGCGCTTGGGCTAATATTGCCTCCCGCCCCAAAACCCTTGGGAGTTTACCGTCCTCTGCTCGTAGAGGGTAATTTTGTTTATATCTCTGGACAAGGCCCAGTACTGGATGAAAAGTCTTTAATCATGGGTAAAGTAGGTGGTGATTTAGACAAAGACCAGGGTAAAAATGCAGCGCGTCAGGTAGGTTTAACAATGCTTTCAACCTTAGTTACCCATTTAAATCCTGAATTGCGAATCAAACGAGTCATTAAAGTGTTAGGAATGGTGAATGCTACTCCAGAGTTTGAAGAACATCCTTATGTAATTAATGGATTTAGTGAATTAATGGTTGAAGTCTTTGGTGAAGACTATGGCATTGGTGCGCGCAGTGCTGTAGGCATGTCACTGCCTCAGAATATAGCAGTAGAAATCGAAGCACAGTTTTTATTAGATCAATAAATTGAAGATGATAATGGATTATCAGGTAGAACAGGAAGGGAATTTATTAACGCCAGGACTTTTAGTTTACCCAGAGAGAGTAAAGCAAAATATTGAGTCCATGATCTCCATTGCGGGAGGCACCCATCGCTTGATTCCACATATTAAAACACATAAAATGTCAGCGATTATTAAGCTTCAAATGGAAGCAGGGATCACTCGTTTTAAATGTGCGACCTTAGCTGAGTTAGACCTTTTAGTAGGCTGTGGAGCGCACTATATTCTCCTAGCGCACCAGCCTACACGTGAAAAAATAAGCCAACTTATTTATTTACAAAAAAAGAATCCTGAGATTGGTTTTGCTACACTAGTGGATAATTATGACTCTTTACAATTGTTTTCAGAATTGGCAGCCCAGCATTCTATAAAACTCAAATTATGGATTGATCTCAATAATGGGATGAATCGCACGGGTATACTTCCACAACATGCAGTACAACTCTACCACTCTTTAGAAGAAAATAAAGAGTTGATTTTTGAAGGGTTTCACGTCTACGACGGTCATATCCGACCGCTGAATCTCAGTGAGCGTATAGAAAAGTGCAATCAAGATTTTGAACCTGTAGCGGCCCTGATTGACCAAATTGAAGCAAAGGGGGGTAAGGTCCCCAATATTATTACTGGAGGCTCTCCCAGCTTTTATCCTCATGCGCTTCGACAGAGAAACTTACTCAGCCCTGGCACCACTTTATTGTGGGATGTAGGATATAAGAAAATCTGGAAAGAATCCCCTTTTCAGCATGCTGCTGTTCTTATTACCCGTCTAATCAGCAAGCCAAATAAAGGCATTTATTGTTTTGATTTAGGGCATAAAGCCGTGGCTTCTGAAATGCCATTACCAAGGGTTCAAATAGTAGGTATGGAGGATGCGGTCCATAAAGGGCAAAGCGAAGAGCACTTAATGGTGGAATACGAAAAAGAAAATGACTTTAAAGTAGGCGATTTATTTTATGCCCTTCCTTACCATATTTGCCCGACAGTGGCGAAGTACAACCGTGCTTATACCATAGAAAAAGGAAAACACGCTGGGTTTTGGGAAATTGAAGCCCGCGACTATCACATAGCACTCGATTAATAATGAAGTTTATATTTGACGCCCACTTAGATTTGTCTATGAATGCACTTGAGTGGAATCGGGATTTACGCCAAGAATTAACTCAAATACGGGCCTTAGAAAAGGGAATGACAGACCTCCCAGACCGCAGTAAAGGTGTGGTTTCTTTTCCTGCCATGCGCAGGGGCAATATAGGGCTCTGTATGGCTACACTGATCGCGCGCTATGTAAAACCAGAAAACAATCTTCCAGGTTGGAATTCGCCAGAGCAAGCTTGGGCGCAGACGCAGGGGCAACTAGCATGGTACCGCGTGATGGAGGCTGACGGACAGCTTTTCCAAATCAAAAACAAACAACAATTAGCCTTGCATGTGGCAAATTGGAATGCGCAGTCTTCGAATCCAGCCATAGGATACCTTCTAAGTCTAGAGGGTGCAGATTCTATTGTCTCGATGGAATATTTACATCTGCTCTATGAAGAAGGATTACGTGCCATAGGGCCTGCCCATTATGGCCCAGGGACTTATGCTTTTGGCACCAACTCTTCGAGGGGGATTGGTACAAAGGGGAGGCTGTTACTCCAAGAAATGGCTCATCTGAATTTAATTCTAGACGCCACACATTTGTGTGATCAAAGCTTTTGGGAAACATTAGATTTTTACCAAGGACCTATATGGGCGAGCCACAGCAATACACGCAAATGGGTGCCCAATGAAAGACAATTTGACGACAATCAAATAAAGGCTTTACTCGAGAGAGGAAGCGTGATTGGGATGGCTTTTGATGCATGGATGATGTATCCTGACTGGAAACGGGGCGTAACTACTCCTGCCTCTAGTGGTTTACAACTCGAAGCCATCGTAAATCACATCGACCATATTTGTCAATTAGCAGGTAATTCAAAACATGTCATGCTTGGTTCGGATTTAGATGGAGGCTTTGGCAAAGAACAGTGTCCCTTAGATATTGAAACAATTGCAGACTTGCAAAAACTTGATGATATACTTCTTAAGCGGGGGTATACTTCCGAGGATATTGAGTGTATTTTCAGTAAAAACGGACTCCGCTTTTTAAATGAAAATTTAAGGGATTGATTTATTTTCCTAAGAGATCAAATTGATGGCTGTATTTGAGGGTAATACTCTGATTATTTAATGCATCAAAATAATCGGTGTCTTTAATGATATTTAATACCACGAAAAGCCCTGTATTGGCATTTCTTAACCACCCAAAACGCGCATTTACTGAGGTAATATTGGAAACATTATTGTATTGGACCAGACTCTGTAAAAACATACGAGGAGTAAAAGAATATGCCAAACGAAGCCCTGAAATTAAGACATTGGCATCCCCCTCGGGCAACTGTAAACGGTTGTAATTAAAAACCCCTTCAGTATTGAATTTATCACCCAAACGGAAAGTAGCTCTATTGGTACTTGAAATTCGATTTCCACCAAAATAGCCCCCGATAAGGGTTCTCGTTTGATAATAAAACTTCCTATTGGCATTGCTCATTAAGACAAACTGAAACTCTTGGTGATTGTACGCTCCTGTAGGGACTGTAACATTAGAAATTGGAAAAGCAGAAAGGACTGTTTCACGCGTAAAATTGATGCCCGTATGAATCTCGAATCCACTTTCCCAGACCCAGTGATTGTCTACATGCAAAAAGCCCGTTTCTTGGGTATTTTGAAAGTTCCAATACCCTCTGTAAGAGATATGGGGCCTTACTTCTAATAACTTACCCGTATTTTTTGGACGCCATTGTTTAAAAATCAAAAACTCCGGTTTTTTAAAAGCGGAACGTAGCAAAAAGCCAACCTCTGGATTAAAACCTTCACCTACTTCTGTATAGCCTGCTCTAAGATTCCATCCATTCCAATTATAAACTGCTAAAAAATTAAAGGCATGCGCATCAGTTTCTATCCCTGGGGTCGAACTTTGGGAAAGATAACCTGAAAGTTGGGCTTTTTTACCTATTCCTAGCTTTCCGTCTACCGCTACAACACGATTGTAATCTAGGGGATCGTTAAGGCCAGACCGGCTGACCATTATTCCGCCAAGGGAAGACCTTTGCGCTGCAAAATCATGGTTAATTCGCGCCACAGAATAATTGTTTTTTAGGAGCTCTATTGCACCTGTTTCGTCTGGAATTTCATCCGTAAACATGCTTAATAAGCCAATATTTGTCTGTCCGATTTTTCCTGAAACTCTCGAACCCCCAATAATGGGTACTAAACTTCCTCCTGAACCAATTCCAATTCGACGACTAAAAAAAAGATCTACTTCTCCAGGACTCCCAACGCTAAATTGCCCCGCATTCTCAAGGAAAAAGGGCCTTTTTTCAGGAAAAAAGAGATTAAAACGATCCAAATTAACTTGCTGTTCATCCACTTCGACTTGTGCAAAATCAGTGTTATAAGTCATATCTAAGGTGAGTCCTGGAGTGAGGCTGTATTTGATGTCTCCGCCCACTGCCGTATTACCAGTCGTATATTTTGGAGGATGGTTTTTTTGAATAGATTGTACTAAACCATAGGGAATAATTTTTAGATTTTTAGGCGATTTTAAATTCAATCCATGCATTTTACCTGCTAGTGAAAGCCTTTTAATATCAAAACCTAAAGGCAGATTGGCCCAATAAGCGGTTTCACTTCTCTTACTGATATTGCGCTGGAAATTGATCCCCCACGTTTTATTATCGCCCCCATTAAAACGAATAGATCGAAGAGGAATAGCAAATTCAGCACTCCAACCAAAATCTCCTTTTCTAGTTTTTACTTCCCAGGAGGCATCCCAGTTAATATTGGTACCCCCCACAACACCTCCTTGCTGTCTATTGGCACTAAAATTTCCTTCTCCTTCATTGTCAATCTGCGCATCGTATTCCATACCATCGGCATTGGTACCAAATAAAAATCCATTTTGTTGGTCATTATAAGTGTCAATAATAAATAGAAAGCTATCATCATCATTTAAATCAGCATCCCTTCGGGAGTCAGAGACTACAATTTTTTCTGGTGAAGTATCAAAGCAGACTACCGCGACATAGAGTGTTTTAGTGGAATAGGCGATCTTAATCGCTGTCTTTTCAGAGGCAGGAGCTCCGTAATCGGGTTTGATCTGTTTCAAATCTCTGATCGTGTAAACCTGCTCCCACAGGGGTTCATTGAGGACCTCTCCATCGATAATGGGGTCCTCAGCTAAAAATGAAATATTGAAATTTAAATTTTTATTGGGATTTGTATTTTGAGCCTTAACAAGGAAAAAATGAAATACAACAATTAAAAAAAGGTATTTTTTCAAATGAAACTGTTTTAAGATAGTAAGTTTAAAATTAAGACAATTTTCGTCTTGTTAATCAAATGAATTTGCTTGAATTCAATATATTTGATTACTCCCTTATATTAATTGCTTTTCAATGAAAAATCTTTTTATTTTTTTTCTCCTTCCACTATTTTGGACTCCACATATAAACGCCCAACGAAAATACGAATCGATTGCACAATCAATAGGTTTAGAAAGTATTGATAAATTCAGGTCTTTTTTGGCGCTTCCCAATGATGCTTCAAAACCAGAGGATATTTTTGATAATATTTCATGGGCAAAATCTGAATTGGAAGCCCTAGACTTTGAAGTTAAAACTTTAGAAACTTCTGCTTTGCCCCTTTTATTGGCGAATTTAACAGTAAAAAAGTCAAGGCCTACACTGGCATTTTATATGCATTTGGACGGACAAGCGATCGATCAATCGAAGTGGGATCAAACGAATCCCTATACAGCTGTATTAAAAGAAAAGACTGAGAATGGTTTTCAACCAATTAGTTGGGATAAGCTAAGGGACAATGGGGCAGCAGATTATCGAATATTTGCGCGTTCTAGTGCAGATGACAAGGGTCCATTTGTCATGCTTTTGACGGCACTTAGTTATCTCAAAAAATCAAAAAAGTTACCTGCATTTAATCTGAAGCTAATCTTAGATTTCGAAGAAGAACAGAGTTCACCTGGTCTGCCCGATGCAGTAAAGAAATATAAAGACCAGCTATTGGCTGATTTACTTTTGATTTTAGACGGTCCTGTTCATTCTTCTGGTAAGCCTACTTTGGTTTTTGGTAACCGAGGAATTGCCACTTTAACCCTTACAAGCTTTGGCCCTTTAATGCCCCAGCACAGCGGTCATTATGGGAATTATATCCCTAATCCTGCCTTAGATTTAGCGAAAGCCTTGGCCTCGATGAAAGACAATGAGGGGCGTGTAGTAATTCCTGGCTTTTATGAGGGAATACGATTTGATGCAGCTACAAAAAAAATACTCCAAAGTGTTCCTGCTGAAGAAAAAGCAATAAAAGAACGCACCCAAACGAAAAGAAATGATTTGGTTGGGAATACTTATCAAGAGTCAATACAGTATCCCTCTCTGAATATACGAGGTATGCGCAGTGGTTGGGTAGGGAGTGAGGCAAGAACAATAGTCCCTGCTACAGCTACAGCAGAACTAGATATAAGGTTGGTAGTAGAGAGCGACCCTTATAAGCTCATAGAAGGGGTCAAAACCCATCTTAACGGTCAAGGCTATACTATACTTGATCATGCCCCTTCCAAAGAGGAACGAATGCGCTATGACCGAATCATTCAAATGAATGCTAAAGTAGCCTATCCTGCCTTTAGAACGGATACTGAATCTAAAGGAGGAAAATGGTTAAATGCCATCTTTACAGACTACTATGGAACGCAAGCAGTTATAATCCGAACCAGTGGTGGGTCAGTACCTATTTCTCCTTTTGTATCGGAATTAGGTGTGCCAGCAATAGGGGTTCCCACTGTGAATTTGGATAATAACCAACACAGTCCAAATGAAAATTTGCCGTGTGGGAAATTACCTCAATGGGATTGAAAGCTTTCTGGCTATTTTAACTACGAAATACTAGAATAATAATTCTACTTTAGACAGTATATACAGAAAAACTGTTACCGCAGTCAGAGAAAAAAAACACCGACTGCGAAGCTGAAAACTTCTAATTATTGATTTTAAGGTTTTAGCTAATGAGCGACATTAGGAAATATAATCGCTATTAAAACTGAAAGACAGTTGTCGACTGGAATACTTCACCTGGTTTTAGTACGGGGGAGGGAAAAGAAGGTTCATTAGGAGCATTTGGAAAGAATTGAGTTTCCAAACACAAGCCAGATCGGTAAGCATAGAAAGAATCAGTTCCTTTCCTAGGTAGGGTTCCGTCTAAAAAATTTCCTGAATAAAATTGAATCCCTGGCAGATCAGTAAGCACTTCCATTTGTATTCCACTCCTAGGATGTTTGAGTACTGCTGCAGTTCGAACTCCTGTATTTTGGTTATTGAGTACCCAGCAATGATCATATCCCAGACCCTGTTTTAACTGCAGATTTTCCTCATCGATATCGCTTCCTATTCTTTTAAGGGTAGTAAAATCAAAAGGGGTATTGGCCACCTCAGCAAGGGTGCCAAGCGGAATCAGCGTCTCGTCTACAGGTAAGTAGCTCGAAGCATTCAGTTTTAATTCATGATTGAGAATATCTTCATCGCCAGAAAGATTAAAATAGGTGTGTTGGGTTAGATTAAGGACTGTAGTCTTATCTGTTTGGGCTTTATAGCGGACTTCAAGGGAGTTATTTTGGGTTAAAACATAGGTAACTTCTACTGCTAGATTTCCAGGATAGCCCTCTTCTTGGTCTTGACTTAAATATCTCAATTCGAGAAAAGCCTCTTCATTTTCAATATGAGCAGAGGCTTCCCAAATGACTTTATCAAATCCTCTAGTTCCTCCGTGAAGGTGATTCGTTCCATTGTTCTGTACCAAAGTATATTCTTCTCCTTCTAGATTGAATTTTCCTCCCGCAATGCGATTTCCATAGCGTCCGATAAGAGCACCAAAATAGGGGCTACTGCTTTCATAAAGCTTGAGTTCGTCAAAACCCAATACCACATCTGTCTTTTTTCCAGTTGCATCAGGTATAAAAAGATTGGTAATAATTCCACCATAAGTAAGAATTTTTACCTCCATACCCGATTGGTTAATAAGGGTGTACTGATCAACAGCCGCTCCGTCTTGTGTGTTGCCAAAAGTGGCTTTATTGATTTGTGCTGTTTTTTTCGGAGGAGCTGTACAAGAGAGGAATCCTCCGATCATTAAAAAGAAAAAGATTGGTTTTTTCATGCGCATTCGAATTATATGAGAATATTGACAACAGTCTTCATTCGTAGTCTATTTTGCTTTAAAATACCATTCAGGGTAAGCCCGTGGGGGTTATATATTTTCATCATTTTAGAGACCTTTTAAAACAACTACTGAAAAGGGAGGAAGTGTGAGGGAGGCGATCCCTTTTTTGACTTTCACTTTATTTAAAGATTGGGGAAGGACGACTTCTGGATTTTCAAAATCATTATGGTCTTGAATAGCATTAGATTGTAGTATTTCTCCTTCGAATTCAGAAACACCCAGTCCAGAAACATCTATCTCTACAGTATGACTTTTCATATCATCAATATTAACTAAAGAGAGGTGTAACTGGTTGTCTTTATTTTTGGAGGCAGACAGGCTGAGTGCTGGGAGGGACTCTCCATTCTTTTCAAAAAGGGGTGATTCAAATTTGAGTGGAATGAGTTGTGCGTCTTGATGTACCGCATACATCTTCAATATATGATAGGTAGGAGTCAAGATTAATTTTTCACCTTCGGTAAGGATTACAGCCTGCAGCACATTGACAGTTTGTGCTAAGTTTGCCATTTTAACCCGTTCAGCGTGATTATTAAAAATATTAAGGGTCATACCTGCGATCATGGCATCACGCATGGTATTTTGTTGGTATAAAAATCCTGGATTTGTTCCAGGTTCTACATCATACCAACCGCCCCATTCATCTACGATGAGGTCAATTTTATTTTCAGGATCATATTGATCCATGATGGCAGTATGCTTGGTAATATATTCTTCCATTTTGTAAGCCCTTTGCATGGTTTGGAAATATTGGGTATTGCTAAAGGCTGTTGCAGAACCTTTATTACCCCAGTCAATGACAGCATAGGAGTGAAGTGCAACTGCTTCAATCAAATTTTGAGGGATGTTTTCCATAAGCACTTCTGTCCAATGATAATTGCCATCGCTGGCTCCCGAAGCTATGCGATACAAATCTGTAGAGTTGCTCCAATCCGTCATATAGGTGGCGTATTGTCTGTAAAGATTTGAATAGTATTCCGGGGTCATATGTCCTCCACAGCCCCATGCTTCATTTCCCAAGCCCCAGAAACGTACATTCCAAGGGCGTATTCTTCCATTCTCTCTACGCAAATCTGCCATGGGACTGACGCCATCATGGTTTACATATTGTATCCAATCTGCAAATTCTCGCACAGTACCACTTCCGATATTTCCAGAAATATAGGGCTCTGTTTCTAAGGCTTCGCATAAATTTAAAAAATCATGGGTACCAAAGCTGTTGTCTTCAGTCACTCCACCCCACCATTGATTAACGATAGTAGGGCGGATGGATTTATTTCCGATCCCGTCTTTCCAGTGGTAGGTATCTGCAAAACACCCACCTGGCCATCTTAAATTGGGGATTTTCATAGCTTTTAATGCTGCTATAATATCTTTTCTTACTCCATCAAGATTGGGGATTTCACTGTCCTCTCCTACATAAAAACCACCGTAAATACAGCGTCCGAGGTGTTCAGCAAAATGACCGTAAATATGCTTACTAATCTGGGGTGCATCCGCCTTAGGTAGTAAAGTTACCGATACGTTTGACTGCGCAAAACCGAGTAATGAATAACAAAAAGTAAAGATGAGTAAGAAGTTTTTAGCTAGGCATTTCATCAGATTTAAATTTAAAGTAGTCCTTCAATTTACAATAAATGAAATTGTTATTTCGCATAGAACCTTGGAAATGTTTTTTATCAAATAGTTGATTTATTTGTGTCTGTTTTTTAATTGTCTAGAAATAAAATCTGATTGAGGGTTGTTAAAAGCTAAATACTTAGTGAACCGATTACAGTTTAGCCCTCTTTTTTTATTTTTAATAGTATATTTGCTGAGCAAAAATCGGAAGCAAAATTTAAGTTTTTAAATAAAGCGTAAGATTTTGATTTTCGTACAGCTCAAATAAGAGTAAACCTGTACGAAGCCCGACTTAAATTATAAGGTCGCGTAGCTCAGCTGGATAGAGCATCTGCCTTCTAAGCAGACGGTCATAGGTTCGAATCCTATCGCGATCACTTTTCTCAAGCTAACTGTCTGTTTTTCAGTTAGCTATTTTTTTTGATAACAGTGTACACCCTAATTATAATTCTAAAAAGGGTAGTTGGGGACGGTTCGTTAGACTAGAAGCGGTAGTTTAACGACAAATTAAATAAAGTTCCCAGTTGGCTAAAATGAAATCCATCATAAGTCATTTGTGCATAGCGTTGGTTAAAAGTTATCAGATTGGATTCATTCTGCAGGGGAGTCAATCCCGTTGAGGTAAGGGAAGTATCCTCTATTAAGGCTTGTCCCGCTGCATTTTCTTCTACAAATTCCCACTCAGGCAAAATATTAAAAAGGTTATTGCTGTTGAGCATTAAAGTGGTTTTGTTTGCAATCTCAACGACTACAGCCAAATCAGTTATAATTTTTGGGACAAACTCTGTGTGCAGGTTTTCATTTAAACCGTCTTGTTTAAAGGTGGTTTTTCCGAAATAGGTATTATTTAAGTTGAAAGCAAATTTTCCCAAACGGTATTGTGAACCTAAAATAAATTTGGCTTTGGGTCTAGAGGTAAAAAACAGCCGGTCTCTGATGTGATTAAAAGTTCCTGAACCTGCAGCACTGAGAGAAATTTCTAATCGTTTTACTGTCAATTTTTCATCCGTCAATAAATAGAGCATATGAGCTCTAAAATTGGGATGCGTTTGGTCTCCAATATAAACGCCATTCGAAACAAGCGGAAAGTCATTATTTAACATTAAATTTCCGTTGTCTTGAATGTGTATTGTAAAGAGTATCAAAGTTGTAAAACCAGAAGTTTTGATTTCTTCAAGGGGAGACTTTTGTTGAGTATCTTTCTCACCTTTAGTGCGGTTTATTTTTTGATAGATCCGACCTCCTGCAAAAAGAGCAGAAATAGGTGTATTAGCTGCTTGTGCAAGCAGCGCTTCATAGTCTACAGCATCGGATGCTTTTTGAGTTTGACTCGTTTTTACCTTGAATGTTGTAATACTTTTTTCTGTAAAACCGTCAAGGGGTTGCAAAGAATCTTGAGTACATCCGAGTAGAATGAGTAGGGCGAGCATTGAATAGAAGTAGGTGTGGGTGTTCATAAGTAGGTTTTTAGGGCCAAAACGCTTTTAACTTCCAGAAAAGTAAAAGGTGATTTGGGGGGTTAACTGTTTAAAGTTAGTAATTAAACAAATACCAAATCGTTTTTTATTAAATAAAGACAGTCTGATGGCAGAATCGAAATTGAAACGAGACAATATGATACTTTTACACTTCAATTTTAATTCTTTAATCTCTATCTTAGTTTTTAAAAAAAGCGATGAAAATAGGAGTGCCCAAAGAAATCAAACCCCAAGAAGCACGTGTCGGTTTAACCCCTGCCGGGGCTTTAACCTTACTAAGAGCAGGCCATCAGGTAGCGATTCAAAAAGGAGCAGGGATGCTGAGTGGAATTACCGATCAAGAATACCAAGAAGTGGGCTGTGAAATACTCCCTACTATCGAAGCCGTCTACAGTAGTGCAGAAATGATTATCAAAGTAAAAGAGCCGATCGCAGAAGAATACCCACTTATTCAAGCAAATCAACTCTTATTTACATATTTCCATTTTGCTTCAAGTAACCAGCTCACACAAGCAATGATTAAGACTAAAGCGATTTGTTTGGCCTATGAAACAGTGGAAGAACAAGGTAAATTGCCATTATTGATTCCCATGTCAGAAGTGGCAGGACGTATGGCTACTCAGGAAGGAGCGAAATATTTGGAAAAAACATTTGGTGGTTTTGGAATTTTGTTGGGCGGTGTAACGGGTGTTCAACCTGCAAATGTGATGGTCATAGGAGGTGGGGTATCTGGAACAGAAGCGGCCCGAATGGCTGCTGGTTTAGGGGCTAATGTTACGATTTTAGATACAAATTTAGAACGATTGAGGGTATTGGAAAGCATAATGCCGGCCAATGTTACTCCGGTATATTCCAATTCCTATACCATAGAAGAAGAATTGAAGCGTTCCCATTTAATCATTGGTACCGTATTAATTCCGGGAGCTGAAGCGCCTAAGCTCATACGAAAAGAAATGCTTTCTAAGATGATGCCTGGCACAGTACTAGTAGATGTGGCGATAGATCAAGGGGGCTGTTTTGAAACCAGTGAACCGACAACCCATGATAAACCGATACGCATAAAGGAGGGCATAATTCACTATGCCGTAACCAATATGCCGGGTGCAGTTCCCAATACTTCAACAACCGCTTTGACCAATGCTACGCTTCATTATGCTTTAGAACTAGCAAATAAAGGCTGGAAAAAAGCCTGTAAAGAAAATAAAGCACTTCTTAAAGGGTTAAATATTGCGCAAGGAAAAGTCGTCTATAAAGAAGTTGCGGAAGCTTTTGATTTAGAGTATATTGAAGCCTCTAGTCTGATTCAATAGTATGCTTTTTACACCGGCTCGTTTAAACCTCTATACATTTTTTAAACTACCTTCAGTTTGGTGGTGTGGGGTAAGGGTTACTCAAATCAAACCCGACTATTGTGAAGTCCGAGTCACACACCGATGGATCAATCAAAACCCCTTTCGGTCTATGTTTTGGGCGGTGCAAGGAATGGCCGCAGAGCTAACGACGGGCATACTCATTATGCAGGCCATCAAACAACACAAAAAAAATATTTCTATGCTGGTTCTCAATAATCGAGCAAATTTTTCCAAAAAAGCAAAAGGAAAATTGGTATTCAGCTGCACTGCAGAGGAAAAAATAAATACTGCTTTTAAAAAATTAATCGATTCAAATACGCCTCAAACACTCTGGTTAACCTCCACGGGGGTGGATGAAAATCAAGACACCGTCTCTACTTTTGAATTTGAATGGACACTAAGTTTAAAAAAATAAAATATGAATCTTCCTTTTAAAGACAAACTACAATTGCCCGCAGTAGCTGCCCCTATGTTTTTAATTTCAGGTCCTCGATTGGTTATTGAATGTTGTAAAAACGGAATAGTGGGTACTTTTCCAGCCTTGAACCAACGTACAACAGCGGGCTTTGAAGAATGGGTTATTGAAATAAAAAATGCACTGGACACTTTTGAAAGAGAAACGGGAAAAAAGGCAGCTCCTTTTGGGGTCAATCTTATCGTGCATCCAACCAATCCGAGGGTAATGGCAGATCTTGAAGTCTGCGTAAAGCACCAAGTACCCCTAATCATTACGTCATTAGGTGCAGTATCTGATTTGGTCAATGCCGTACACAGTTATGGCGGTCTTGTTTACCATGATATTATTAAAAAAAGACATGCAGAGAAAGCTTCAGAAGCCGGAGTTGACGGATTGATACTTGTAGCAGCAGGCGCAGGGGGACATGCTGGGACACTCAATCCCCTGGCATTAATAAATGAGATTAAACAGTTTTTTGATAAAACCCTATTACTTTCTGGTTGTATCTCTACAGGAAAAGATATCGCTTCCGCCCTTCAGATGGGTGCTGATCTCGCCTATATGGGTACTCGCTTTATAAATGTAAAAGAAAGTCTGGCAGATTCGAAATATCAAGAAATGATAATCAATAGCAAGGCTGAAGATATTATTTATACGGCTGCGGTCTCGGGGGTAAACGCCAATTTTTTAAGACCTAGCTTAGAGAGTATGGGTATTACTGAAGCGCTCTGGAGCCAAACAAAGAAAATTGATTTTGAAAAGGAATTAGATGCTGCAAAAGCGGAGGCGCAAGCATGGAAAACGATCTGGTCTGCAGGGCAGGGGGTAACAGCAATTAATGACACCCCTAATGTGGCAGCGTTAGTTTCCCAGCTTCAAAACGAATTTAAAGAAGCCCTAGAAGCACAGCGCAAGAATCTAGACTTTTATTTTTAGTTAACGCCCTTTGCTTTTTTTGCAGCCTGTTTGTTTGCTAGTTGTGCTAGCGTGTCAAGCGGTAAATTAAGATCGCTGCACGTTGTATGAGTGCATTTATAGTTTTAAGGTTTACCGTTTCTTGAGGAGTATGTGCGCCACTGCCCATCGTTCCGAGTCCATCTAAGCCGTCGGTATAATCCGCTACAAAAGAAATATCAGCGGCACCCCTACGTCCAGGATCGTAGCCTGTTACCGTTCCAAATCCAAGGTCTTCACTTACTTGACTTAATACTTCTAATAAGGCCTGATTTCCTTCGGTAGGACCCATAGCAGGATAGCTATCGGTGAAAGTAATGCTTGATGAAGTTTGTGGAAGATTCTGGCTAACGATTTCACGCATTTTAGCACGAGCCGTTTCTTTTTGTTCCTCAGAGATAAATCTCAGTCCACCATTTACTATTGCTTTTTGCGCCACTACATTGGTTTTTCCGAATACCGATCCGCTACTGGTTTGTTTATCGTATTCGACAAAAGTTCCTCCCAGAAGGGTACCAGGGTTAAAGGTTAAGTATTCTTCCCCGCGAACGTCTTCATAAAAAGCATTTAAAATACGACTCATCTCAAAAATGGCACCTGCACCCACGCGATCATTAAAGACACCTGAAGAGTGTGCTCTTTTTCCTTGTGATTCGACCCGCCAGCCCGAGGCACCTCTTCGAGCAATTGTAGTGTTGTTAAATCCAGTTGCTGTTTCAAAACCCAAAGCAATGTCCGCTTTTTTCCCTGCTTCAATTAAAGATTTTCTCGAAATAGAAAGGGGTTTGCCTGTACTTTCCTCATCACCCGTAAAGGCCACTGTGATGGACGCTTTTTTTAATAGATTTAATTCTGAAAGTGCTTTTAGAGCATAGAGTACCACAACATCGCCTCCCTTCATATCATTGGCTCCTGGACCGTAGGCCATTGAATCATTAATGCGTTCGAATTGTTGAAAAGGGCTGTTTTCTTCAAATACAGTATCCAAATGTCCAATTAAAAGGAGCTTTTTTCCTTTATCCCCATCTAGGGAAGCAAATAAGTGACCCGCTCGGTTCATTTCTTCTGGCATGGCGATCCATTGGGTGGCAAAACCAATTTCGCTAAAAGCTTTGTCGAATTGAGTGCCCACTGCTTTGACTCCTTCTTGATTTAAGGTTCCACTATTGATATTGACTACCTTTTCAAGAAATGCAATACTTTCTCCTTCCAAACTTTTTACTTTCTGAATGATTTTTTGTTCTGTCCGGCTGAGCTTTTGCGCTTGGAGCTGATGTCCGATAAAAAGAAATAAAAAAAAGGGGAATAGTAACTGTTTCATATGCTAGTAGCTAAAAATTTTTAGTGAGAGATTTTACAATTTTATTGTCTGCAAGAAATTCTTGCGCAATTACTTTAATTGTGGTGTATAGGGGAATTGCGATAATCATTCCTATGGGTCCCAATAGTGTGCCTGAGGCGAGAATGACAATAAAGATTTCCAAAGGATGCGATTTTAAACTGTTTGAAAAAATAAAAGGTTGGCTGAAAAAATTATCGATTAGCTGTCCGATGATGAAACCCATCATCACATAAGTTGTTTTGGGTAATATTACACTACTAAAGTCAGCGCCTATAAAACTACTCATTGTCAATAAAAGCATTAAAATACCTCCCACAATAGGCCCTAGGTAAGGGATGATATTTAATAAAGCGCACAAAAAGGCAATAATAAATGCGTTCTCAACTTGAAAGACCCCTAAGACAATACTGTAGATTATAAGCAAAATGCTTATCTGAAGCAGCAATCCAAGGAAATATCTTGATAGCAATCCTTTTGTTTTATCGATAGATTTTTCAACTCGATCACTGATTTTATCATTGATCAAAGCCAAAATAATTCGTTCCTGAAGAAAGCTGTCTTTTAAAAAGAAAAAGAGAATAAAGATGACAGAAAATAACCCGATAGTAAAACCGCCAAGGAGCTCTAATGTTTGATTGAGTAGTTCAGGGAGTAATCCTAAATTTACATTCTTAAAAAGGTTGTCTACAGCGAGTTGCTCTTCCCAAAAACGATTATCTAAATTAAAATAGAGACCAATTTCATTAACTAAAGTCTCGATATTAAGTTTCAGCTCATTGACATTTAAAAGCGCTAGATTTTCTCCTTGCTGAATCAAGAGCGGAACAAAGAGAGAAATAATGCTAACGAGAATACCCATTAAAAAAACAAGGGTAAAAGAGGTTGCTAATATTGTTCTAATTTTCAAACGCTGCACAAGAAATTGATTGATAGGACGCCCAATTAGGCTGACAATTCCTGCAATCAGCATATAGATCAATAAGGTTTTCACTTGTATGAGGAACCATATAAGCAGTGCCAGCGCTGTAAGTTGGACAACAGCGTAAACAATTCCTTTAGCGAGTTCTCTAGCATTCATAGTCTAAATATAGGAAAGTTTAGCGCTTTAATTCTTGAGCCGTTGTGTAAAAACAGTATGACAAGCCAAAAGTCCAGCTGTTTCCGTTCTAAACCGTTGTTTTCCTAAACTGACCGATTGGAGTCCTGATTTTTCAGCGAGTTTAATTTCTGAAGCACTAAAATCTCCTTCTGGACCAATGAGTAATGTCACTGTTTGTGCTGTGATATTACAGTCTGTAAGAGAAACCTTATCAGTAGTTACACAATGTGCGATATAACCATTTTTTATTTCGGTATTCAAATACTCTAAGAAAGAAATAGGAGGGTGTATCTGGGGCAGAAAAAATTGTTGAGATTGCTTTAGAGCGGCGATACTAATTTTTTTAAGCCGCGGCAGTTTTACTATTTTTCGTTCAGAATAATCACAAATAATTGGAGTAATTGAGCTAACTCCTAGTTCAGTTAATTTTTCTACTAACCATTCCATCCGATTCATATTCTTAGTAGGTGCTATCGCTAAATGCAACTCATCTAGGGGAGGGTCATGCTGGATGGATTTAATTTTCTTTGCAGCTACCGCAGAGGGGTTTAGTTGGGTCAATACGCCTTCCCACTCCAGCCCTTTTCCATTGGTCAGCGTGACTGAGTCACCCGGTTTTTTTCTCAGCACTTTGGCCAGATGCTTACTTTCTTCTTTAGAAAAAATAAATTCTTCGCTAGCATCTATAGTTTCATCAAAAAATAGGACCATAGTTAATAATTTAATCGAGATTCCGATGCATCAGAAAAAGTACCATATTCTTTATTCAGGAATTTATAGTAAGCTGCAATACCAATCATTGCTGCATTATCCGTTGTATATTTTAGCGGTGGTAAATACACGGCCCATTCATGACTTTTTTGACGAGACATAAGTTGTTTTCTCAATTCAGAATTTGCTGCTACACCCCCACCAATAACCACTTGATTGAGGCTATAAGCTTTAGCAACCTGTTCTATTTTTTTCAAAATAATCTGTACCAAGGTGTATTGTAAACTTGCACAAAGGTCCTCCAAATTTTTAGTAACAAAATTCGAATCTTTCTGCTTTTGATTTGAAATAAAATTCGTAAAAGCTGTCTTTACTCCACTATAGCTCACGTCATAGCCCTCTACTTTAGGAATGGGAAACTCAAATTTTTGGGGATTTCCCTTTTGTGCGAGTTTGTCAATTTCAGGTCCAGAGGGATAATTCAGACCCATTTGTTTCCCACATTTATCAAAAGCTTCGCCTATAGCATCATCAAGTGTGGTGCCCAATAGTTCCATTTCAAAATGTGAGTTAACTTTTACCAATTGCGTATGTCCACCCGACACTGTAACTCCCAAAAAAGGAAATTCAGGTGTATTGATGCCTTCTTCTTCTATAAAGTGGACGAGCAAGTGCCCTTGCATATGATTTATAGGTATTAAAGGAATCTTGAGAGAAAGTGCGAGTGATTTCGCAAAAGCACTCCCTACAAGTAATGAACCTAGGAGACCAGGACCTTGGGTGTAGGCAATGGCGGTTAGGTCATTTTTGTCGATATTTGCTTCAGCTAATGCTTGATGAACAACAGGAATAATTTTAGATTGATGTGCGCGCGAAGCCAATTCGGGAACGACACCGCCATAGGCTTCATGTATTTTCTGATTTGCTATACAATTCGAAAGTACTTTACGGTCTCTGACAAGGGCTGCTGCAGTATCATCGCAGGAGGATTCTATGGCTAAAATAAGTGTCGGCTTAGGCAACATGGTGTTTTTTTAAGCGTTACAAAAATAAATGATTCGCATCAAAAAGAGGAATAAAATACTGGCAATCGTTTTTGGGAGTTTTATCTTACTTCTGGGCATAGGTATTGCTTTACTTTCCTCAGCTTCTATACAATCTGGAATTTTAAATCGGTTTACTCAAAATTTTAAATCATTAACCAACCAAGAACTAAAAATTGAGCGCATAAGCTTGCAATGGAATGGAAATTTAGAGCTCAATAATATCCTTATTGGCGATCATCATCAAGATACGCTCGTTTTTATAAGTAATATCCAAACCTCACTTACTGATTTTAATAAACTAAGACAAAATGATTTTAATCTCAGTCAGCTTTTTGCTGAAAAAGTTTTTTTAAATATCATAAAATACCCTGGAGAGCAAACTCATTCCCTGAACTTATTAATTCAGAAAATAAAGAAAAATCAAAAATCACCCACCCAATCACTCATAAAAATAAGTGAGATTCAATTAAGTGAATCTCGTTTTCGCTATGCAGATTTAAATTCGGATCTTCCCGCTATCAGCGCAGATTCTTTATCAGTGTCTGCTCAAAATTTCAATTTCAATTCCTCTAATTTATCACTTCAGCTTGATGCACTAGAAGGAGATTTACTAGCACCTGTAAAGCAGCACCTCAAGACCCGCTCAATAATTAGGTATCAGAAAGGAGTACTTGAATTATCAGATTGGAGTTTGAGTACTAAGCAGGGAAGTCTCAAGGGAGATTTAAAATTAATAGGAAAAGAGAATAGTTTTAAAAATTTTAGCCAGCTGGGAACTTTTGAACTAGAGGTAAAAACAAGCGCTATTAAACCAAATATACTGGGAGAAAAGCTCAATTTCAGTCAAAATTCAAATCCAATTAAAACTCAATTTAAGGCACTGGGTAAAATCAATGATTTTGAAATAAGCAATTTTCTATTGGAGCACGAAGCGTTTTATTTTGAGGGAAGCAGCCGAATTGAAAATTTGATGCGCCCCGAACAGTTACAATGGGAACTTCAAATTATAGAGGCTGGTCTTCAAATGCAGTCACTCTTGGAGCGATTGCAACTAAAAGATAAAATTGGACTTTATTTTCAACACGACACACTTCAATTTTCAGGGAAATTAAAAAGTCTAGGACCTCAAATAGATTTTGCTATAGAGTCAATAAATCAATGGGGTCGTTTACAATCGAATGGGAGACTGGGGTCAGGTTTACTTTTTAAAGAAAAACCAAATAAATCTTTTGATATTAAGGCTGATGTGGTTTCAAATGAAATTAATATTCCATCTCTTAGCAGAAAAAAATTATACTGGGGAGGGGCATTTTCAATATTGGGTGATTTAGCGCTCCAAGACAACCCAACATTCAGTTGGGTAGTTAAAAATATTAATTTGAAAGCACCCACTTTTTTCCTCAATAATATCAATTCCGAAGGCAGCTATGAAGCGCACCAATTACTGCATCGATTTGAGAGTGACAATGACCTTATTAAATTTAAAAGTGACCTGCGTGTAGATAATACTGAGGACATGCCTTATGCAATTTTAGCAGCGAATATTACAAAGTGGGATTTTAACCAATTAGGGCTTAAACTCGGGTCTGGAAAACGTGAATTTAAGGGGGTTGTACTTGGCAATTTTAGGGGAGGAAAACTCGATGAGTGGGAAGGAGAAATCAAAATTTCAGGGGCCCAAATTACCAATGAGAAAAGCAGTATTCAGCTTAATCCCATTGTGATTGCACAAGAGATAAATAATAGGGAAACACACTTGAGCATTAATAATACCGACTGTATCTCTGGAAGTGCACGAGGTCAATTTAAAACTTCAGAACTCATACCGCTGTTTCAGCAAACCCTCCATGAAGCTTATCCCTTTCTTCCTCAAACCCAGTTGGAGTCCGATCAGCAATTAACTTTTAATTTAACGATCTATAAGAAACTACTGGACGCTTTATATCCTGAGTTTTCTATCTCTCAAAATATTGATCTAAAAGGGACCATAGGACCTGAAAGCAGCGGCTCTCAACTTACTATAGATGCACCGCTATTAAGGTGGAATTCTCTTCAGCTAGAAGCCTTACATTTTCAAATAGACACACAAAATCCCCTGTTCAATACCTACCTAAGTATTGATCGAATTACACAAGATTATATCAAAGGGAGGTCTTTTCAAATGATAAGCAAAAAACTAAAAGACACTCTTTATTTTCGATCAGAATTTACCAATAATACAAATGAAAAGCTTCCATTTGCCGTAAATTTTTATCATACTAAGAGCACTGATGGAACCTCTTTTTTTGGTTTTAAAGAATCGAAATTTCCTCTAGGAAAAAATACTTGGACTTTAAAAGCAGATGAATACTCTAAGCCCAGAGTAAGCTATACTCCAAAGTCTTCTCAATTTAAATTTTCAGATTTTTATATTGAATCAGAGCAACAATCCATGGCTTTTTCGGGTGCTTTTTTAACGAAGGATCAATTTGAATTCACTTTTGATGCTGTCCAAGTTGTATTAGAAGATTTACTTCCCGAAACGCCTGTTTTTCAACAATCGGGCATTGCTAATTTAGCCCTCTCTATCGGGCGATCGCTCAGTAAGAATCAATTAGATATGACTGCCTCTATTGAGGATTGGACCATTAATAATCAAAGTTTAGGAGAATTCAATTTCACTACCAATGGGAATACCCGCTTAAATACCTATATAGTCGCCTTTGATCTAATTGATCAAACTAATAAATCTTTGGCGGGTAAGGGCGTTTGGCAAGGTTTAGAAGATCCTGTTTTAAATTTAAATTTAGATTTTGAAGCTTTCGATCTGCGCTTTTTATCTCCCCTGGGCAAGACTTCAATTACAGATATTGAGGGAAAGGTATCGGGAGCTGTAAATTTATGGGGACCACTCAAGGAACTCAAACATTATGGTAGTCTAGATTTAGAAAAGGCCCAACTTACGATTCCTTATTTAAACTTGACCTATGGGACTGATGCGACACGCCTAAGTCTTCGAAATCAAGAGTTTATTTTTGACACTGTTCTACTCAAAGAAGAATTTGAATTTACTGAAGCGCAACTTAAAGGGGGGGTTTCTCATGTCAATTTTAAAGATTGGAGTTTAGCTCTAGAGATTGAGTCTGACCGAATGCTTTTATTAAATACTGACCAAAAGCCAGAATCGTTATTTTTTGGAAAAGGATTTTTAAATGGCAATTTAACATTGCAGGGGCCTACTAAAAATCTAGCTATTTCTATGCTAGGGAGTACTGAAGAAGGCACAGCTATAAAAATCCCATGGGCGGAGAGCTATGGAATTTCTGATAGTGATTTTATCAGCTTTATCGATAAGAAAAAGAAGGAAGTTGCTAGGATTAAAGAACAGCCAGAAAGTTTAAAAGAAATTCGCGGTATTGAAATGGATTTTGAGTTGAATGTAACCAATGAAGCCTCTATTGAAATTGTTATTGACCAAGAAACAGGCAGCTCTTTAAGTGGTCGCGGTGCAGGGAATTTATTTATGGAAATCAATACCAATGGTAAATTCAATATGTGGGGAGATTTTATTACCTATGAAGGGGTTTATAATTTTAAAAACCTGGGTCTTATAGACAAAAAATTTAATGTCAAACCTGGTGGTACCATTGTATGGGAAGGAAATCCACTAGAGGCCCAGATGGACTTAGAAGCGATTTATAGTGTTCCGGGAGGAGCCAATCCTGCATTATTACTTGACAACCCAAATTTTAATAGAAAAATTCCAACAGAAGTATTGATTCGCCTTCAGGGAAATCTTTTAAAGCCTGATGATCCTATTTTTGAAATTGAATTTCCAAATACCAGTGGTATAGTGACTTCGGAAATCAATTATCGACTCGCTGATCCACAGCGGAGTCAACTCCAAGCCATTTCTCTACTTTCTCAAGGAATTTTTATCAATGAAGTCAGCGTCTCTATGCAGGGGATTACCAATAATTTATATCAAAAAGCCTCTGATATTGTAAGTAACCTTATCGGGGAGGAAAATGACAAACTAAAAGTAGGGATCGATTACCTCCAGGGTGATAAAAGTGCCCTCTTGGATATAGCAACTGAAGACCGACTCGGATTTACTTTGTCTACAAAAATAAGCGACCGAATTTTACTCAATGGTAAAATTGGAGTGCCTGTAGGGGGGGTAGAGCAGACATTAGTAGTGGGTAATATTCAAATTGACTTTATCCTTAATCAAGAAGGAACATTAAGAGCAAAAGTATTTAATAAAGAAAACGAATTTCGCTATATCGGAGATGAATTGGGCTATACCCAAGGTGTCGGACTTTCTTATGAGGTAGACTTTAATACATTTAAAGAATTAGTACAAAAAGTAATTAACAGCCAATCCGATCAAAGACAGCAGCTTCCTGATATTGAAAATCAGAACCCAGATGGCCCCGTTCATTTTGTCAAAAAAAAGAAATCCTAACATTCTAATTGAATTTTGTAAAATTTTGCTTGGATTTAGTCTGCTGTGGATATAATTTTTAAATTTACGCCGAAATCAAATGAATGAGTAATCCAATCAAAAATATAGGGGTATTAACCTCTGGGGGTGATGCCCCAGGAATGAATGCAGCAGTAAGAGCTGTCGTTCGTTCTGCTGCTTATCATTCGATAAAATGTGTTGGAATATACCAGGGCTATCAGGGCCTCATTGACGATAAAGTAAAAGTCATGAATGCCCGAAGCGTAAATAATATTATTAATAAGGGAGGGACAATACTCAAGTCTGCCCGCTGTTTGGAGTTTAGAACCAAAGAGGGAAGACAAGCGGCTTATAAAACAATAGAAAAGCACCAAATTGATGCACTTGTAGTGATAGGTGGCGATGGTTCTTTTACAGGAGCTATGATCTTTCAAGAAGAATTTAAGCTGCCTGTAATTGGAATTCCTGGCACTATAGACAATGACATATTTGGTACTACGCATACAATAGGCTATGACACTGCATTGAATACTGTGATAGAGGCTATTGATAAAATTAGAGATACTGCTATTTCGCACAACCGTCTATTTTTTGTAGAAGTCATGGGAAGAGATGCAGGGCATATTGCATTAAATGCTGGAATCGGTGCGGGTGCTGAAGAAGTTTTAATACCAGAAGAAAATTTAGGCTTAGAAAGACTATTAGATTCTTTGAAACGCAGTGAAAAATCTGGAAAATCATCCAGTATAGTCGTTGTTGCGGAAGGAGATAAAACAGGAAGAAATGTATTTGAAATAGCAGAATACGTGGAGAAAAATATGCCTTACTATGATGTCAGAGTTTCTGTACTGGGACATATGCAACGCGGGGGAAGCCCAAGTTGTTTTGATCGAGTTTTGGCTTCAAGAATGGGCGTTTATGCCGTAGAATCTTTGCTGGAGGGTAAATCCAATGTCATGGTAGGCGTAAAAAATGAACAAATGATATTGAGTCCTTTAGAAAAAGCAATCAAAGGAAAATCAGAAATAAATAGAGACTTAATTCGGGTCTCTGATATATTAACCGTATAAACAATTAAATCAACTAAAATTAAATAAAGTAAAATGGCAATAAGAATTGGAATCAATGGATTTGGAAGAATAGGAAGACTTGTATTTCGCTCAGCAATGAAGCAGGAAGACGTAACGATAGTTGGAATAAATGACCTTTTAGATATCGACCACCTCGCATATTTACTAAAATATGATTCTGTCCATGGAAAATATGAAGGTACTGTAGAAGTAAGTGGTAATAATCTGGTAGTAGATGGACAAACAGTAAGAATAACAGCAGAGCGTGATCCTTCAGCTATAGGTTGGGGAGACCTCAATACAGATGTTGTTGCGGAATGTACGGGAATATTTACAACGCTAGAAAAAGCACAAGCTCATATCGAGGGTGGTGCCAAGAAAGTCGTCATTTCAGCACCTTCTGCTGATGCCCCTATGTTTGTTATGGGTGTGAATCACAATGAAGCTGAAGCTAGTCAAACCATTGTTTCTAATGCTTCTTGTACCACCAATTGTCTGGCTCCGGTAGCAAAAGTATTAAATGACCATTTTGGAATAGAAGAGGGGCTTATGACAACTGTTCACGCTACAACAGCGACACAATTTACAGTAGACGGCCCTTCAAAAAAAGATTTTAGAGGAGGGCGTAGTGCTTTAATTAATATAATGCCTGCCTCTACGGGAGCCGCAAAAGCAGTTACTAAAGTAATCCCTTCCCTTGTTGGAAAACTTACTGGAATGGCTTTTAGAGTACCCACAGCTAATGTTTCGGTCGTTGACTTAACTGTAAGGCTTCAAAAGGAGACCTCATACGAAGAGATAAAAAAAGTAATGAAACAACACGCTGATACAGATATGAAAAATATCCTTGGCTATACTGAGGATAATGTCGTTTCTCAAGATTTTGTGGGAGATGTTAGAACGTCTGTTTTTGATGCTGGAGCGGGAATGGAATTAAATCCTCAATTCTTCAAAATTATTTCTTGGTACGATAATGAATGTGGCTATTCTAATAAGCTTATCGATCTAGCAAAACATATTAATCAACTTTAATTCTGAGTAAATGGTTTTAATAGTTGATAGTGGCTCTACTAAAACAGATTGGATTGCAGTAGACGCTAAAGGGAATACCCTATTTTCAACACAGACTTTAGGACTAAATCCTCAGGTCCTCTCAAGTGCGATTCTTAAAGAGCGTATAATCAATAATTATGATCTTTATCAGAATAGGGCATCGGTCTCGCACCTTTACTTTTATGGTGCTGGCTGTGGTGTTGATTCTCCTCAGCGCAGAATTCGCTTAGTTTTTGAAGAAATTTTCACAAATAGTGAATTTACAATTAAAGAAGATACGCATGCGGCCGTATATGCAGCCGCTGAAATCGGAAAAAAATCCATTGTTTGTATTTTAGGTACAGGTTCTAACTGTACTTATTTTGACGGTGAAGATATTGAACAAAGAGTGACCTCTTTGGGGTATGTCTTAATGGATGAAGCGAGTGGAAACTTTTTTGGAAAGCAGCTTATTAGAAGCTATTACTTTAGAACAATGTCTGAAGAATTAGCGAGAGAGTTTGAGCAGGAGTATGATCTTACCCCTGATACGATAAAAGAAAATATTTACCGTAGGGAAAATCCAAATACCTATTTGGCTACTTTTTCAAAGTTTCTGATTAAACACAAAGACAATGCCGTATTTCAGCAGATCATAGCCAATGGTATAGAGCGCTTTATCAATCATCAAATATTACAGTTCAGTAATGCAAAAGAGGTTCCAATTCATTTTATTGGTTCTATTTCCTTCTTTTTAGAGGCAGAAATTAAGAAGGCGCTTGCATTGAAAGGGCTAACTATGGGACGTATTGTTCAACGACCCATTGAAGAACTTGTCAATTACCACAAGTCTTTGATTCTTCCTGAGGTCTAAAGATTAGTGTACCGCAATCATTGAGATTTCTATCCGTACTCCCTTAGGAAGTGTTTTTACCGCTACAGTTTCTCTTGCCGGCGCGGTGTCATTATCAAAATAACCCCCATAGACTTCATTGACTTGTCCAAAATAATCCATATCATCAAGGAAAATAGAAGTTTTAACTACGTCGCTGAAATTCATTTCTGCTGCTTCTAAAATAGCCTCTAGGTGCTGCATTACAAGTTGCGTCTCTTCTTTAATAGTTCCCTCTAAAAGTTCCATAGTATCCGCTGTTATAGGAATTTGGCCTGAAATATAAAGGGTATTTCCCACTTTGACCGCTTGATTATAGGGGCCCAGCGGAGCAGGAGCATTGAGTGTAGTAATAATTTCTTTTTTCACTTTAATTTTTTCTTCAAGTTACTAAAAATCAAGGATTTCATCTTATCTATTATTGGGTAAGCTTTGCTTTTCATATTTTATATCACTCAGCAATCCTGATTTTATACCAATAAAAAAGTTCCACGAAGCCCTTTCACTGAATGGAATCCAACTAAAATTTAACCGCCAACTATTTAAATCACGGTCAAAGCGCAACTGGGTATAAGTAAAGCCTTGTCCTTTGAAGTCATAACCTGATGAGGCCCCCACCTTCCATTTAGGCGTAAGGTCTATATTTCCTGAAAACATTAAAGAGTTATTACTAAAATCACGTTGTCCCCTATTGTTATTATAGGTTAGTGAATAAGCGAGTTTAAGATTCCAAGGAATTTTGGACCTGTAACTGGGGTAGGTAGGTGCTGGTTGACTATTTTCTTGATCATTCATCCTTCGATCTGCAAAATCTTCTGCTTGACCAAAGAGATCATCATCTCTCCCGCCACTAGAGGTAGCTTCCCTTTGACTGCGTTCATTGACCTCATCTCTTTCTTTTCCTTCCAGTTGGGTACTTGAGAAAGAATAATTCATATTGACATTTGCACTGGTAAGACGTAACAGCCCCCCACCATTAGTGATGTGATATTTATTAATGCGTACTTTATTTTCATCTAGTGTATAAGGGTCAAAAGTACTTCCGAAGTTAATACTCATTTTTCCTTTAAGTAATGCCATTCCAGTAGAGACCCTGAGCGGACTCCAGCGCAGAGAATCTGCAGCAAAATTATGAGAGGTTCCAAGATTGAGGTTGTTGAGTAATACTATTTTCTTGGGGCCTGTAGCCGTGGAATCATTATCCCGCACTTTGGCTTCAAAATTATTTCCGATGCTAATACCCATACTATTTGAAAGCGCCTTAGATGGGGTTCCAAAAAGACTATTTTGATAAGGCGTATATTCAGCTGTATTTCCTTCAGCATCAATTATATAAGTATCATAATATTGTTCAAAACTCGGTCTATTGGTATAACTTATTGCAGGCCTTACCGTATGTCGAATCGATTGTATTTTTTTATCCTCTCCAAAATTGACTGTACCGTAAATAGTGGTTCCTAAAGAGGCGCTGAGGTTGTATTGTCTAAATGTTCCAACTTTATTGATAGTGTCTTTAACCGCAATTCCTAACTCTGGATTATAATCTGAAAAGCGAACTGTATTTTGGGTCCAAATTTCATTGTAATTAGCGCTTGCAGACATACTTAGGTATTTGAATAATTTAAAATTGGTACTCAATGGGATCGAGTGTTTCATTCCACTCTTAGCATTGTCGAACATGCGTGGACCAAATAAATTGTCTTCAGTAGTTATGATCCGATTTTCAGCTCTACTGGTATATTGGAAATTGATATTTTGAAAAAGGCCTTTTTTGGCACCTACTTTAGGTGCAAAAGGATAAATACGCTCCATATTGGCCTGGAAAGTAGGCAAGGTTAAATTTACCGACTTTGACTTTGAATTTTGTGACATGGCTGTGGTCAGTGAAATATTGACCCTGGGGTATTCTGGAAAGGATTTAGAGTAAGAAATAGATGAACTTAGGTTGTTATTTAAAAAATTGGGTGAATTTAATTGATTTACAGACTGCCTGTAATAATCACTACTTCCAAAATTAACAGAGGCAGAAAAAGTAGAATTTGGACTTGACTTAGGATCTTTACTGTGGTTCCAACGTACATTAAAAACGGTAGATTTAGAATAATCTGGAAGCCCACGCGCTTCATTGATTAAATTTTCATAGCGAAAGCTAAAACTCCCTCTGTATTTATAGCGCACATTGTATTGGGTGTCTCCTCTAAAGCCATAACTTCCATTGGTGTAATAATCAGCGATAAGGGTAAAATCAAAATAATCTGATAAGGCAAGATAATAGCCCCCATTTTGAATATAAAACCCCCTTAAGTTACTTTCACCCACTGAGGGAATGATGAATCCTGATTCTTTAGTCTGCGATGAGGGAAAGTAGGCAAAGGGAACCCCGACGGGGGTGGGAACATCCGCAATAAACATATTTGTTACTCCCGAAATAATTTTCCCCCCAGGAATAATTTTTCCTTTCCGCACTTTAAAATAGTAATCAATTCCTTCTCCTTCTTCACCACCAACCAGCTTACCCGCCGTACTCACACGTGCGTCTTTGATATAATAAACCGAATCATTTTGTTTTTTGGTAAGCGCGGCAAAAATATCCATCCCATTTTGTCCCGATTTTGAATTCCATATCAACGCTTTTTGGGTATCGAAATTAAATCTTATCGAATCCGGATAGACTTCATTACCTCCTTGTTTGAAGTAAGGGTATTGGACAAGGGTGGAATCTTGTAGAATACGACCTGCATTAACTTCACTTGTTTTATAGTCTAAAATAATTATCCCAGCGCGTAGTTGTATATCTTGATAATAAAGCTCTGCTTCATTATAAAGAATTAATTTATTGTTTTTACGGTCTATTTGGACACAATCTTTAGCCTTGTATTCAACTTCGGCTAAAAGAAGAGGTTTTTTGGGCTTGGGTTGCGAAATACTATCAAGAAGAACCTCTTTGCTTAACGTATTTGATAGGGTGGTTTGAGCATTTCCAATACCAAAGAATAAGAGTATAAATGCGATATGATAAAACTTTGATTGCAAAGTGATAAGCCCTAAATTTGTTGTGCTTGGTTTAAACGACCAAAATTAATGATAATTTTAAGGATGCATCAACAATTTTTGTCGATTTCTAACTTTATAAAACCCTTTAAAAGAGGTCAGGCTTCTTTCCTCTCGGTATTCATTTTTTTTATTTTCTTTTTCCTGCTCACTATCTGTAGTTTAGGCGCTCAGCAAAATCCTTTTGTCGTGGTATTAGATGCGGGTCATGGCGGACATGACTCTGGAAATAGAGGAAATGGCTATTTTGAAAAAAAGATAGCCTTAAATATTGCCCTTAAAATAGGGAGTCAGCTTGAGCAAAATTCGAATCTAAAAGTTATTTACACACGAAAAAAAGATGTTTTTGTAGACCTCATAGAGCGGGCTAATATTGCAAATAGAGCGGATGCAGATTTATTTATATCGATTCATTGTGATGCCTTTACTTCTTCGAGCGCCTATGGCGCGGGTACATTTGTACTTGGATTGCATGCCAATGAGCGGAATTTTCAAATTGCACAAAAAGAAAACTCAGTTATTTTTCTTGAGGAAAATTATGAGCAAAATTATGACGGCTTTGATCCAAATGACCCTGAATCTGTTATTAGTTTAATTTTAATGCAAGAAACCTATCTCGATCAAAGTATAGCTGCAGCAAATACAATTCAAAAAAGTTTTATTTCTAATTTGAATCGGAAAGATAGGACTGTAAAGCAGGCGGGTTTTGTCGTGCTGAAATACACTTATATGCCGAGTGTTTTAGTAGAAACTGGTTTTTTGACAAATCAATCTGAAGGGGCTTTTTTAAATTCAACAAAGGGACAGGCTCAGATGGCAGACGCCATAGCCAAAGCCATCTTACAGTACAAAGACCAACTACAGGCTGGGTATCAAAAGACCGCTCTCACTACTCAAAGCAGTCTTTCTCTTGAAGATGATTCAAATGAATCCAATGCTGTTGTTTTTAAAATTCAAATTGCAGCAAGTGGTAAAAAGATTCAGACAAAACCCTATAATTTTAAGGGATTAAACCCTGTGAGTAGAGAAAAAAGTGGAACGCTATACCGTTATTACTTTGATAATACGAATCGCTATGATACTGCTCAAAATTTACTAAGTATAGCACGTGAAAAGGGCTATACAAATGCCTTTATAGTGGCTTTTCATAAGGGAGAAAAAATTAGTCTAGGGGAAGCACTTAAGCTCATAAAATAGGGCTCTTCTGAAAATAATTTCTAACTTTGTTTAGTATCTAAAATGAGCAATTTTGAAACTATCTCGTGAAGTAAAAACAGCCCTTTTAATTATCGGCTGTATCGTCATATTTATTTTTGGATTTAATTACCTCAAAGGGACTTCTTTACTTGATGACAGCATTGTAGTGTCTTCTAATTACAACGATGTAGAAGGATTAGTAATAGGGGCTAATGTAACGATCAATGGGATGAATGTAGGAAAAGTAAGGTCGATAGATTTCGATGAAAATTACGATAAAATCAACGTTACCTACAGTTTGAGAAGCGACCTTCGTTTTTCCAATAAAAGCAAAGCCCAACTTTATGAAGCTGGACTCATTGGTGGAAAAGCAATTGCCATTATACCTGTTTATGAAGAGGCCAATACAATCAAGTCGGGCGCTGTTTTACCATCAGAAGTAAAACCAGGCTTGACAGAATTAGTAAATCAACAAATTGCCCCTCTACAAGACAAAATTGAGGGTCTTTTAACTTCTGCAGACTCCCTTTTTGCAGGCGTTAGTAATGTAATGAACTATCAGACCCAAAATAACTTAAAACTTGCATTAGAGGGATTTTCAAATAGTGTAAATACGATTGCAGATTTAACAGAAAATATGAATCGTTTAATACTGCAAAACGAAAAGAGTTTTAAAGGCACTATGTTAAATTTAGAGGCTACGACAGCGCATCTTAACCAACTTACTGATTCCCTAAACCAAATGCCTTTAGGAGCGGTAGTAAGGCAATTTGAACAAACAGCAATTGATCTAAATACGTTGCTTGAAAATCTAAATAGTGGAGAGGGCTCTGCAGCTAAACTTCTTAATGATCAAGCTCTTTATCAATCCTTATTGGATTCTTCTGAGGCGCTGGAGGCTTTGCTATCCGACATGAAAGCGAATCCTAAAAACTATGTGCATTTTTCTCTTTTTGGGAGAAATGCAAATACTACAAGTCCAAAAGAAGAATAAAGTACTATGGGCTACTTGCCAAATTTTATTTTTCTTATTCTACTCGCTATAGGAATTGGTTTCTTTATTCGTAATATGGGACGTCTAAAACGTTCAATATTGATAGGTAAGCCCGCAGGGCGTGTAGATAATAAAAAAGCCCGATTGCAACGTATGATTCGCCTGGCATTGGGTCAGTCAAAAATGGGTGTAAAGCCTTTGGCGGGGAGTTTACACCTTATTGTATATCTGGGGTTTATTTTAATAAATATTGAACTTATAGAAATTGTTCTGGATGGTTTGTTGGGCACCCATCGTTTATTCGCTCCTTTTCTCGGCCGCTTTTATGATTTTTTAATTGGAAGTTTTGAATTATTGGCTTTATTAGTTCTTGGAGCGGTTCTCTTTTTTTGGGGGCGGAGAAACCTTTTAAAAATAAAACGCTTTTGGAAACCTGAAATGAAAGGTTGGCCCAAAAAAGACGCCGACTATATTTTGTATTTCGAAGTGGTTCTTATGCTTTTATTCCTATGTATGAATGCCACTGATGCCTTACTACAGCAGCGGGAAATACCGCATTATATTCAAGCTGGAAGCTTTCCAATTTCGCACTATCTCACTCCCTTTTTTGCCCAATTACCGACCTCCTCTTTACTCCTTTTAGAACGTATCTTTTGGTGGGCACATATTGGCGGTATTCTTCTTTTTTTAAACTACCTCTATTATTCAAAGCATTTACATATCCTCTTGGCCTTCCCCAATACTTTTTATTCTAATCTGGCCCCTTTAGGGAAATTTAATGTGGATTCAACTATTAAAAATGAAGTAACGCAGATATTATTTCCAGAACGAAGTCAAACTCCTAATGAGGCCGTAATAGAAAAATTCGGTGCAAGTGATGTATTTGATTTAAAGTGGACACAATTGATGAATGCATATTCTTGCACAGAATGCGGAAGATGTACAGAGGTTTGTCCCGCCAATAAAACAGGGAAAAAATTATCTCCACGTAAAATTATGATGGATACACGTGATCGGCTAGAAGAAGTAAGCCGAAATCGAATTGTGAATAAAGGGGTCTACCAAGACGATCAAAAACAACTCTTAAATGATTATATTCGTCCAGAGGAGCTGTGGGCATGTACCTCCTGTAACGCTTGCGTTGAGGCTTGTCCTGTAGCTATTGATCCAATGTCAATTATAATGGATATGCGACAATACCTTGTTATGGAACAATCCGCAGCCCCTCAAGAGCTAAATGCAATGATGAGTAATATCGAAAATAATGGGGCTCCTTGGCCTTTTAATAATCAAGACCGTTTACAGTGGGTAAACGATAGTTAAATCAATTTAAATATTTATGGAACGAGAAGAAGCAGAAAGTTATTTACATAAAAAAGTGGAGGCAGGAGAATTAGTAAGCCCTGTTTTACCTGAAGGAATAAAAAACTATCTTATCGATATTGATGGAACAATCTGTGATGATATCCCAAACGAAGAGCCTGAACGAATGGCAACTGCAAAATTATACCCAGACGCATTAGAAACGTTAAATAAATGGTATGATGAAGGACATCTAATCTGCTTTTTTACTTCAAGAGTTGAGGCCCATCGTGAAGTGACGGAAAAATGGCTCAAAGACAATGGTTTTAAATACCACAGTTTATTGATGGGAAAACCAAGAGGGGGAAATTACCATTGGATCGACAACCATTTAGTTAAAGCAACGCGTTATAATGGAAAATTTACTGACCTGATTGAAAAAGAAGTAACTATTGAAGTATTTGATGACGGTCAGTCACAATCTTAAATCTTTATGAGCTTAGAGGTTCCTACATTAGCTTCACTTCAGGCAGAAGGAAAAAAAGCAGAAGTTGTTTTTTGGGTAGGTTGTGCAGGAAGTTTTGATGATAGGGCGAAAAAAATAACCAAAGCCTTTGTCAAAATTCTAAATCATACACATACTCCCTTTGCGGTATTAGGCACGGAAGAGAGCTGCTCTGGCGACCCTGCGAAGCGCGCTGGAAATGAATTTTTATTTCAGATGCAAGCCCTGCAAAATATTACTACCCTCGATGCTTATGGAGTCTCTAAAATAGTAACTACTTGCCCCCATTGCTTTAATACACTGAAAAATGAATATCCAGAGTTAGGAGGACACTACGAGGTCGTTCATCACACCCAATTTTTAAAATCTTTAATTGAAAAGGGAACTTTAAAAGTAGCGGGAGGCACTTACAAAGGAAAGCGCATTACCTATCACGATCCTTGCTATCTAGGGAGGGCCAATCGGGTATTTGAAGCGCCCCGTGATTTGATAAAGAAACTAGATGCTGAATTGGTAGAAATGAAATCTTGCAAAGCGAAAGGATCTTGCTGTGGGGCAGGAGGTGCGCAAATGTTTAAAGAAGCTGAACCCGGCACTAAGGAAGTAAATATTGCAAGAACGGAAGAAGCTATGGAGACTCAGGCTGAAATTATCGCAGCGGCTTGCCCTTTCTGTACAACAATGATGACAGACGGTGTAAAAAATAAAGGGCAGGAAGAGAAAATAAAAATAATGGATGTTGCTGAACTGATTGCAAATGCTAATGACCTCTAGCATATGACCGTTTCTTTTGAAAATTTACCTCCAGAATCGAGAGTTTGGATTTACCCTTCGAATCGACCCTTTGGCGCAGATGAACGCGAAAAACTTAAAGCATCGATTGAAAATTTTTTGGACCAATGGACGGCACATAATCAGTCTTTAGAAGCTGCATACGAACTTCCATATAATCGCTTTATCGTAATTGGAATCAATCAAGAGCAGGTTAAAGCGAGTGGCTGTTCTATTGATGCTTCCGTCCGATTTATACAAGCTCTAGAAAAAGAGTTCGATTTGGTTTTACTTGATAAAATGAATGTAACTTTTAAACAAGGGGAATTTCTTACCCACAAGAGTTTAACAGACTTTAAAGCACTTGTCAAAAATAAATCTGTGACTTCTAACACCCTTGTTTTTAATAATCTGGTTGATACAGTAGCAGCTTATCGAAACTTTTGGGAAATTACCGCGGCAGAAAGTTGGCATAATCGTTTTTTTTAATCTACGAATTAATAGTGATGAAATACTTTTTAGCTCTTTTTTTAGGATTTTCTTTTCTCTTATACAGCCAAACACCAGATCCTTTACTAGCTTCGGATGCACAGGCACAAAATCAGTGGGTAGATAGTATTTACAGCAGTTTAAGCACGAAAGAAAAAATAGGTCAATTATTTATGCCTATGGTTTTTACAGAGCGCGACAGTACTCATTTTCAGCAAACTATGGACCTTGTTAAAAACAACCGTGTGGGGGGGCTTATTTTTTCACTGGGCGGCCCAGTAGAACAAACCCATTGGTTAAATGCCTTCCAAAAAGCGGCTAAAACACCACTCTTGATCGCCATGGACGCCGAATGGGGAGTGGCAATGCGTTTAGATTCAGTCCAGCCTTTTCCATGGCCCATGACTTTGGGCGCGGTTCAAGATACAGTACTGCTTAGAAATATTGGTGCCCGTATGGCAGCCCAAGAAAAAAGATTGGGGATACACTATAGTTTTAGTCCAGTATTAGATATCAATACAAACCCACTCAACCCGATTATAGGAAATCGCTCTTATGGCGCTTCAAAAGAGCGGGTTATCAAACAAGCTATGGCTGTTATGAAAGGCCATCATCAAGAGGGAATACTAACTTCTGGAAAGCATTTTCCAGGCCATGGCGATACTGCCCAAGATTCGCATAAAACACTTCCCACAGTAGACTTTGATCTGGATCGATTGCAAAAGACAGAACTTGCTCCTTATCGCGCACTAATCAATGAGGGCTTAAGCTCGGTTATGGTAGCCCATTTAAATATACCCTCACTTACACAAGCAGGGCTTCCTACCTCACTTTCGAAAGAGGTAATTCAAGAACTTTTGATTAAAGAAATGCAATTTAAAGGATTGGTAGTGACAGATGCACTGAATATGAAAGGTGTTTCAGAATATGCGGGGGTAGAAAATATTGATTTAACTGCTTTTAAGGCAGGACATGACCTGTTAATGATTTCTAACGACATCCCTAAAGGAATCAATGCGATAGCAGCTGCACTAAAACGGGGGGAAATTACAGAACAACGGCTGGCACATTCCGTAAAAAAAGTACTAAAAGCAAAATTTAAAGCTGGATTGGCTCGCTATAAACCCATTCAAACAACACACTTAATAGCAGATTTGAATACACCAAAGGATACCTTGCTTATTGCGCAGGCAATGGGTAAAGCACTGACGCTTTTAAAAAATAACAACCAGTTGCTTCCATTAAAACCTTCGTCTCGTCTGGGTCATTTGCCTTTAGGAGATGCAACATCCGCTCCTTTTGAAAAGCATTTGAAGCACTATGGTACAATTCGAAATCTTTCAATGCTCACAGCAGCTGATATTTTAAAGGAAACGAGTGATCTAGACACTATTATTGTGAGTTTTCATCGGTCTAATGCAACGCCTTGGAAAGCTTCTAATTTTAATAAAGAAGAACTCGAATTACTCAAAAAATTAGCTCCTAATAAAAAATTAATACTCGCTGTATTTGTTAAGCCCTATGCATTAAGTGCAATCGAATCCATACCAGGCATAGATGCCCTACTCTTAGCCTATCAAAATAGTCCAATTGCACAAAAATTAGGGGTTGAAGCTTTATTTGGTGCGCAGCCTATTGTGGGGAGGCTTCCTGTATCAATATCAAATACTTTAAAAGAAGGGGCAGGCATCGATTTAGAGAGTCAACAAGAATTTGGCTATGCTTCACCTGCTGAAGTAGGTTTTGACGCCCAAAAACTTGAATCTGTAGATCACTTAGCCCTCCAAGCAATAGATTCTTTGATGACCCCTGGCATGCAAATATTTGCAGCTCGAGAGGGAAAAGTTTTTTATCAAAAGAATTTTGGTTATCACACTTATAAAAAACAACAAAAAGTAAAACCTACAGATCTTTATGATTTAGCTTCTCTGACCAAAATTTTAGGGACCCTCCCTTTAGTTATTCAAGCTGTAAGTAATGGAGCACTTACTTTAGAGACCACTGTGGAAGAACTGCTACCCGAGTGGAAGAATTCCAATAAGGCCCCACTGACTTTAAGAGAAATGCTTGCGCATTATGCGCGTTTAAAACCATGGATCCCCTTTTATAAAGAGACGCTAACTAAAAATGGCGATCCTAAAAAAAGCCTTTATAGTGAAACACCTTCTTCCAAATTTTCAGCGCCAGTAGCCTCTGATTTGTATCTAAAGACGGGCTATGAAGAAGTGCTGTATGAGGAAATAAAAAACAGCCCATTAGAAGACACTTTACAATATAAATATTCAGACTTTCCTTATTATATTCTTAAAAAATACTTTGAGACAACTACTGGACAGCCCTATGATGAGCTAGTAGAAAAAAAAGTTGTAAAGCCCCTGGGTTTAAAGAGAATGACCTATACACCTTTGGCAAAAATTCAAGAGAGCGAGATTGTCCCAACTGAAATTGACACCTACTTTAGGCATCAGGAGCTCAACGGTCATGTTCATGATATGGGAGCGGCTTTGCAAAAGGGCGTAGGGGGACACGCCGGTCTTTTTGGAAACGCCGAGTCGGTAGCTATCCTCATGCAAATGTACCTTCAAGGAGGTCAGTTTAAAGGGGTTCAATTGCTTGATAGTACAACCCTCTCTCAGTTTAATAAATGTCCCTATTGTGCTGCGGGCAATCGAAGAGGGATTGGGTTTGATAAGCCACAAATAGAAGGACTTCATATGTCTACTTGTGGCTGTGTATCGATGGAAAGTTTTGGTCATTCGGGTTATACTGGAACATTTGCCTGGGCAGATCCAGAAAAGAAATTAGTTATCGTTATCTTAGCGAACAGAACGTATCCAAATGATGATTTTACTTTTAGTAAAAGCAATATAAGAACGCGTTTGCAGGCGCATTTTTATGCCTCTTTGATTAATTAAAAAAACAAATTTTGAAAATTGCTATTGTCTGTTATCCAACTTTTGGAGGAAGTGGCGTTGTTGCTACAGAACTGGGCATTGCATTATCAGCAAAAGGGCATGAAATCCATTTTATCACCTACCGCCAGCCCGTTCGTTTAGAAGCCTTACAGCACCCTCTTATCCACTTTCACGAAGTCAATGTCCCAGACTACCCTCTTTTTAAATACCAACCCTATGAATTGGCCCTTTCTAGCCGTTTGGTTGATGTCATAAAAACAATACAAATCGACGTACTTCATGTACATTATGCGATTCCTCATGCCTATGCGGCTTATATGACCAAAATGATGCTTTTGGATATTGGGATTAAAATTCCAATCGTAACTACTTTACACGGTACGGATATTACTTTAGTGGGGAGTCATCCCTTTTATAAGCCAGCGGTTACCTTCAGCATCAATCATTCAGACCGCGTTACTGCGGTCTCACAAAGCCTTAAAGAAGATACTTTACGTCTTTTTGATATACATACTAAAATTGAGGTGGTGCCTAATTTTATTGATACTGAAAAAATTAACCGGTTGGGAAAGCCTTGTAAAAGAAGTTTATTAGCGCAAAAAGAGGAAAAAATCATTACCCATATTAGCAATTTTAGACCGCTTAAACGCATTATGGATGTGATTGCTATCTTTGAGCGTCTTCATAAAGAATTGCCTTGTAAACTTATGATGGTAGGTGAAGGACCTGAAAAAATAAATGCCGTAGCGCAAGTAAAAGCTTTAGGACTAGAAGACAAAATCATTTTTCTAGGGAATAGCAATGAAATAGATAAAATTCTTTGTTACTCAGATTTATTTTTACTCCCTTCTGAAAAGGAGAGTTTTGGACTTTCTGCTTTAGAAGCCATGGCTCACGGTGTTCCCGTTATTTCCTCTAATGCGGGTGGATTGTCTGAAGTAAATAAAGAGGGCTTTTCAGGTTATTTAGCCCCCGTGGGAGATATAGAGACAATGGCGCAAAAAGCCAAGTCCCTTCTTACTGATGAAGCACTGCATGCTCAGTTCAGAACGCAAGCAAAAAAACAGGCCAGCTTGTTTTCTATTGAAAATGTAGTAGGTAAATATGAAGCGATTTATGCAGATGCCATCGCCTCCATTCGGTTTTAAGTATGCTCCTTATTCTGGATGGTAAATTTTTTTGGCTTCAGCATAGATCTGCTCTTTATCTAAAGTCATTTTTTTTGTTTTAAACGTTGAATATAGAGACATCTGGTCACTAAAGTGGGGAGAATTTGGATGGTCCGAACTCCCATATGAAATGACAGACTCGATTTCAGGTCCTTCTTCGGTGAATCTAACCAATTCAATATAAGATTCCCCACTCACTACTTTAACTTTCCCATTTTTATAAGGTTGTGAGGACATAGCAGTAATCACATCTGGCAATCCAAAAATTGGAAGCTCTTTAGTTCCACGTACTAATTTTTGGTAGGCACCTAGAGTGACTTTTGTTGACTTAAAATGCTTTAATAAATAAGCCTTTGTTTCCCTAAGTGTTTTAAGAAGCAAGGCAGGTGCATATATTTTAGGCTCAGGTAAAGTAGGGTAGTAGTTTCTAAGCTGTCTGTAAAAAACAGCAAAGACTCCAGCGCCTATCGAGTTTGCATCTGCTTTACGATCCCAATTTTGTAGTATTTGGATTAATTCACTAACATCTGGATACTTTTCAGCTTCTAGATTATCTAAATGATTGATATCCATCCAGCTGAAGACATAAGGGGTAGGATATTGCCTATCGTATTTTATTTTTTTAAAGTCCAGGTAACTTATTTTATCGTATTGGTCAATTAAATTTTTTAATCGGGTAGATCGATTATTGTCATAGGTTTCAAAGCCCATATGCGCTTCAAATTCCGCTGGTTTTGGATTGTCTTGACTTCCGCTGGAACGGAAAGGGGTATGATTTGCATTATAGATATAGCCTGATTGGGGCTGAATAACTTGGGGTAATTCTTCAATGTCATAGGTTTCTGTCCAAAGTGTTTTTTGGGTATTACCAGGGACTACTCCCTCCCACTGATAACCTTTAGTCCGTTTGGGAATTAATCCATTTGAGATATAAAAAATAGTATCATTCTTATCTGCATAACCAATATTATAGCCCGGCAAAGCCTTCATTTTGAGCGCATTATAAAACTCGGTGAAATTAGTGGCTTTATTCATTCGCCACCACTGTTCTAGGGCTCTTATTTCAAATAGGGCAGGGGTACGCACGGCAAAATAGCCCTTTTTATTCTTGAGTGTGGGACCATAGATACTTTGAAAATAATTCTTTTTGATCTTAATAGGGAGACCTAGAAACCGAAAAGTTAGACTTGCTTTTTTTGGAATTAGTTCAAGATATTGCCCGTCTACTTTATATTTGAGCGCTTCTTTCGGATGCATTTCCAGGGCATAGACATCTGTTTTGTCTGGCTGATTTACAGTATGAGCCCAGCCTAAATTTTCATTTACGCCAATTAGTATATTTGGACTACCTGCAAATAAAGCCCCTAAAATATTGGTCCCTTCTTCACTACAAAGATGGGCCTCATACCAAGAGACAGGACCGTCTAGGGGTTGATGGGTATTAATAGCTAAATAAGTAGCACCATCACTTGTTTTAGCACTATTAAAAGCAAAAGTATTTGATCCTTTGGGGATTTCCTCTGCTTTGAAATCATAATTCAATTGATTTTTAACTATGCGTTGAACCCATTGATCGCCTTTGGAAGAAATAAACAACTGCAGCTGTGCATAACGCATCATTTTTTTTGGTGTAAGAGGAAATAAACCTTCATATAAAACTTCTTCAGCATTTAGCTGGGCATAACGGTTTAAACCTTGTGCGTATGCATCAATAATTTTTTTATAATCTGGGTGGATGTCAGATTCATAAGCAGCGTCAAAAAGCGCAGAAGAGCCTATAAATTGGGCGATAAAGTCTGCTCCAATCCCTTGGTTACCAAGGTATTCAGTAAGCATATTATTTCCGGCTAAATAGCCTAATTGAATCGTCTTAAAGTCATCTTCTGCATGGGCGTAAGCAAGACCATATGCAACTTCTGCATCAGTAGGTGCAAAAATATGTGGAACCCCAAAGCGGTCTCTAATTATATCAATATTTGAAGGATCGATTTGTGCAACACACAAATGAGAATAAACAACAAAAAGAGCAAGAGAAATTAAATTTTTCATCTTTTTTCCCCCAAGGTATTAATTCTATTCTTTTTTTAGTTGCTTTTTTAATGCATAGCATTTAAATGGCTATCTTGTTGGAAAAACAGTATCAAAATGAAATCAAAAATAACTTTACTACTCATTCTTTTTAATTTATTTCTAAGTTCAGCTCAAATCTCTCTTTTTAATGGGAAAGACCTTGATGGCTGGACCATACACGGTACAGAATTATGGTATGTAGAAGACGGACTTTTAGTTTGTGAAAGTGGTCCAGATAAAGCCTATGGGTACCTCTCAACAAATGCTTTTTATGATGATTTTGAACTGACACTTGAATTTAAACAAGAAGCCAATGGCAATAGCGGTGTCTTTATTCGTTCTACAGTAGAAGGAACAAAAGTGAGTGGTTGGCAAGTAGAAGTGGCCCCTCCCGGAAGTGACACAGGCGGAATTTACGAATCCTATGGAAGAGGATGGCTCATTAAGCCTGATCCTTCAAAAGATGAGGCACTGAAAATGGGAGCGTGGAATAAAATGAAAATAAGGGTCCAAGGAAATAAAGTCTCTACTTGGTTAAATGGTGTATCTATGGTGGAACTTGAAGACGAGAAAATTGGAAAGGGAAAAGGAGCAGTAGCCCTTCAGATTCATGACGGTGGAGGGATAAAGGTGCGCTGGCGTAATTTAATGCTTACCGCACTCTAAGCTCGATTTTTCAACTGCCACAGCCAAATCAAAATCTTTCTGACTGAGTTGATTATTTAGATCATGTGTAGTTAAAAAAAGCGTTACTTTACTGAAATTAAGGTGGATTTCGGGATGGTGCTTGTATTTTTCAGCCAGTTTGCCTACTGTATTGACAAAGTCAAGCGCCGTCATAAAATCACGAAACTGAAACCGCCCTTCAAGTGTATTGTTATGGTAAACCCAATTTGAGCTTAGCGCACGGAGTTTATTTTTAATTTCTTTTTCATTTAAGGGCTTCATCCTCTACTTAGCTGTATATAAAGCCTGTAATAATTCGATAAGCTAGATAACAGCCTGTCAGGGTCCATATCCACCACCTGTTTTTTAAATACCATTCCATATTTCAATTAATTTGAGTTACAGGCTCCTTCTTCAAATTGAAGGACTCCCTTAGTTGTTGCAATACAATCATTAGAATAGGTTTCCCCATCGCACCCACATACAGGGGCATAGATCTGGTAACAAACCGCTTCTAGATCAATTAAGGACTCATCTATACACTGAACCTCAGTTTGGTCCTCTTTATTTTCAGTACAAGAAATCAAGAGGGGCAAGAAAAAGAAAATACTCTTTTTTAAAAGATTTTTTTTCATTAATTAAGCTTTAGCTAAACTTTTCATTGCGTTGACGAACTCATCCAATTCTTCAGTAGAGGTAAAGACATTTGGTGTTATTCTACATCCTTTGACATTTGCATAATCTATGGCTACAGTAAAGATTTTAAATTCTTTAAAGAGACGTTCAGCGAGTAGGTGTGGAGAGAGTGTCTGAATTCCAATATTTCCAATTCCACAACTGCGATCTGGAGCAATCGGGGTATTGATAACAATATTGGGAACGTCCCTCAAGGCCTCATACCAGTAGTTTTTGAGGAAACGCATTCTTTCTTCTTTTCTTTTCAAGCCAATCCATTGCAAATAATCTATTGCATTGCTTATGGCAAGATCTGTTGCTACAGGATGGGTTCCTGTATGGCTCAGTCGCTTAATATTTGTTAATTTTTTTTCATTATCGGCAAGCAGGGGCCAAATTTTGGAAATGTGATCAGATTTTACATAGAGAAGTCCAGCCCCTAGGGGAGTGGCTAACCATTTATGTAAACTCGATCCATAATAGTCACAGTCTAATTCACTGATTTTAAATTCAAAATGTCCGATACAATGGGCTCCATCAACTAAAACTTCAACCCCATGACGGTGGGCCATTTCACATATCTTTTTAACAGGGAGTATTTGTCCAGTAATATTGATCATATGACAAAGCATGATCATTTTGGTTTTAGGGGTAATTTGGGATTCATACAGTTCAACAATTTCAGCATCACCTTGAGGATGATTTGGAACTGAAACGGCCGTCAATTTAACACCATATCTTTTCTTGATCTGTAAAAACATATCCTGCATGGCACCGTAGTCTTGCAGGGCATAAATAGCATGATCCTCTTTTTTCCATGGAAATCCACTTACAACAAGGTCAAGGGATTCGGTTGTATTTCGCGTAATGACAAGACTTGAAGAGTCACAACCAAAAGTTTCAGCTAACTTGTTAGTAATCCACGCTTTGTCTTTAAAGCGATGATTACGCATATAAAAAGAACCTTCCAGATTTACTCTTTTAAGATGCTCTAAATATTTATCCATAGTAGGCTGAGGGGTTATATTATAGTACCCACTTTCTAAATTGATAAAATCAGGATGTAACTCATATTGTCTTTTTACGAGTTCCCATATTGCTTCCTCTTCTAAAGGAAGTTTAGGGAGGCTGTTTAATAGGGGCCCTTCAAAAAAAGAGTGGCTCGCTATTGGACCCAATCCAGCCAAAGTCATTTGTTTGAGAAATGTTCTTTTCTTCATTTTTACTCCTACTTTAACGCCTTAAATTAATGAATTTATTTTAGTTGCATACTGCTATAAAAAGACTATAAATGAAAAAACCGCCCGAAGGCGGTTAAAAAAAAACAAATTGGTTTATGAAAGTTTTACTATCAATAAAACATATAAATTTAATAATATAATAGTAAGTTGCAAATTGCAAAGACGTTTTTTTAAAAAAAAGCGTCAGTGTTTAATTTTTATTTCGATTAATTAAACCCCACAATTTAAAGACCTGGATGCCTACAATTACTACATTAAGAAAAATTATAGAAGACGCGGAGGCAATAATTCCATAGACGAGCCAACAGAGCGCACCAATCAAATTTACAGCGCGAAGGCGCAACATATCATTAATTAAAAAAGAAGAAATTACAAAGGTAGTTGCAATCCATCCGATAACTTCTAAATAATTCATGGGCCCAAATTACTAATAATCGTTTGAAAATATTTTTAAAAGAGCGTATTAAATATTTTAATAATCAAGAGGCTGAGTTTTCAATTTTCTATGGGATCTAATTTGATTTTAGGCATTTATTTTTTTCAATTGAGGATTTTTAAACATTTTTATAAATTTAAAAAACATTTATTCATCTATAGTTAACCAAAATGAACAATCGCAAAATTTTACTCAACGAAAATGAAATTCCTGAAAATTGGTATAATATAATAGCCGATATGCCTAATAAGCCACTCCCTCCCTTACATCCAGGGACGCTGGAACCGATCGGTCCTGAAGCATTAGCTCCACTTTTTCCAATGGAACTCATTAAACAGGAGGTTACACCAGATAAATGGGTGCCAATACCCGATGAGGTTAGAAATATTTACTCTTTATGGCGTCCTACTCCATTATACAGAGCCTATGGCTTGGAGAAAGCCTTAGATACCAATGCTAAAATCTATTACAAATATGAGGGGGTAAGCCCTTCTGGCTCACATAAACCGAATACCGCAGTAGCCCAAGCTTATTATAATAAGCAAGAAGGGATTAAAACCATAACAACAGAAACAGGTGCTGGCCAATGGGGGAGCGCTTTGGCTTTTGCATGCAAACACTTTGGCATCAACTGTGAAGTTTATATGGTTAAACTTTCTTATGAGCACAAACCCTACCGCAAAACAATGATGAATACTTGGGGGGCAAAGGTTTTTCCCTCTCCTTCTGAAGCTACAGAAATCGGGAAAAAATTTCTTCAGGAAGACCCTAATACTACAGGCTCTCTGGGTATTGCAATCTCTGAAGCTATAGAGCGTGCAGCGAGTGATGACAGTACAAAGTACGCCCTTGGCAGTGTATTAAATCATGTAAAACTACACCAAACTATAGTAGGGCAGGAGGCCATTAAGCAACTTGAAAAAGCAGGAGACCTTCCTGATATAGTCGTTGCTCCCTTCGGCGGAGGATCAAATTTTGCTGGCCTCGCCTTCCCTTTTTTGAGGCTGAACTTTGAAGAAGGTAAAAAGATTCGTTGTATAGCTAGTGAACCTGCATCCTGTCCCAAACTGACTCGAGGAGAATTTCGTTATGACTTTGGAGATACGGGCGGTATGACTCCACTTTTGCCTATGTATACACTTGGACATAATTTTGTGCCCGCTCCAATTCACGCAGGAGGCCTCCGCTATCACGGAGCAGGAGTTATAGTAAGTCAACTTTTAAAAGATAAACTTATAGAGGCAGTAGCACATGACAATCTTGAAGTTTTTGAAGCGGGTGTTACCTTTGCTCAAGCAGAAGGAATTATTCCAGCACCTGAAGCCACTCATGGAATTGCAACAGTAATTCGTGAAGCGCAAAAGTGTAAAGAAGAAGGTGTTTCTAAAACAATTCTTTTTAATTTATGTGGGCATGGTAATTTTGATATGAAAGCCTATGAAGACTATTTTGCCGGTAAGATTCAAAAACACGAGCTCAGCGAGGCTGAAATCAAGGCGTCATTAGCCAAATTAAATACACCTACAATCTAAATTGAAGGTTTCGATAAAAAAGGAGGAGATCTACTGACTGCTAATCCGTAAAAAGCGGATTAGCAGTTTTGTTTAGGGATCAAGACAGATTTCATCATAGGCTTTCTCAGATTTATAATAACTGAGCCTTTGTGCTTCTCCAAATATACTGGCATTACATTCTTTATAGATTCTAATCAAATTTTGATCTTCGTCTAAGTAATAGGTAAAGGTGCCACAGTGATTAATTTTTTCACCTTGTACTCTATATCCGAGTTCAAGCGTGTCCGGTGTATTTTTTTGTACGTTGTAAGAGAATTTATTCTCTCTAACAATCGTATCTCCTTCTCGGTATTCAAGGCAAATCCCGTCTTCTACAATAATTAATTTAAAAGGATTTCCTTTGAAAGACTTGTAATTTGATCCTCTTGTCCACACAATTTCATCAACTTTATCCAGAAATAATTCTTCTTTCGAATTTTCTTTTGAGCAAGCTAGGAAAGCCGTTATCAAGAAAAGGGAGGATAAAAAATAGAGACTTATCTTCTTCATAAAACCTTCTTTTGTAAGTTCAATTTTTTTTCAAATATAACGAATTAGAACTATTGTAAAAATGTCTATCGAAAGAGAAGTTTTAGTTGAGGGCTGAATTTATTTTCCGATACAGAACTGACTAAAAATAGTGCCCAATATATCGTGATCATGATCAATAACGCCCGTTATAGTACCGACGTGATAGATGGCTTCTTTGAGTTCTATACTTAGCAAGTCTCCTGGCAACTCATTATCAATTCCTTCTTTTACTTGAGTAAGCGCGTCTAGTGCTTCAGAAAGCGCATGATAGTGACGGGCATTACTAATGACAATACCATTGCTGTTGTGCATGGATTGAAAAGCGGTCAAAAGGGCTTTTTTAAGTGGACTTAGTGTATCCTTTACTTTAGTAGACAGGCCTAAAAATGGGGTTTCTGATTTAAGATTAAGTTTTTCAAGGAGTATTTTTTGGAAATCTTTATCAAACCCCTTCGTTTCTAAATCAATTTTATTTTGAATTAGTATCAGCTTTAGGTTAGGATGAAGTAATGTTTTTATCTCTTCTGCAAGAAGCTCAGGAGCAGTTGTTTTGTCATACAAATAGAGTAGGATTTGGGCTTTAGTCACTTTTTCTTTTGCTTTTGCAACCCCTATTGATTCGATTTTGTCTTCAGTTTCTCGTAGCCCTGCAGTATCGATAAATCGAAACAACAGATTTTCTATCACCAGTGTATCTTCAATAGCGTCCCGCGTAGTTCCAGCAATTGGAGAAACAATTGCTTTTTCTTCATTAAATAAGGCATTGAGCAGCGAAGATTTTCCAACATTGGGTTTTCCGGCAATTGCAACTGGGACTCCTTTTTTGATTACATTTCCATAGGCAAAAGAGGACTTAAGAAGAAGGAGTTCACGCTCCAATTCGTTGAGAAGCTTTTTTAGCTCCACTTTTTCAGCAAAAGTGACATCTTCCTCGCTAAAATCCAACTCTAATTCAATAAGCGATTTAAATTCAATTAATTTTTGCCTTAAGAGCTCCATTCCTTTAGAAAATCCTCCTCTTAATTGCTGTATTGCAATTCGATGCGCCTCAGCGCTCTCTGAAGCGATCAGATCGGCTACTGCTTCAGCCTGACTTAAATCTATTTTCTTGTTCAGATAGGCACGTAGCGTAAATTCTCCCGCTTGAGCAGGTTGAATCCCTGCTTCTAAATAGGTGGAGATTATTTTTTGAATAATAAAGGGGGATCCATGACAAGAAAGTTCGATAATATCTTCTCCAGTATATGAATTAGGCCCTTTGAAAAAAGTGACTACAACTTCATCAATGAGTTCTTGCTGAGAGATAAATTCGCCAAAATGGGTTCGGTTGGGTTGAGCAAATACGTCGGTATTTTTCACTTTGGGGTGAAAAAATAATTTTGTTTTTTCTAGTGCTAGAGGGCCTGAAAGACGAATTACACCTAGAGCGCCATTTCCCTGCGGGGTCGATAAAGCAATAATGGTTCCATCACTTAGCATAACTTTACTCAGATTGATTTTGTAAAAGTGGCACGTCTTTTATGAAGCCTGTGTTCATAATTTTTCCACAGCTTTTGTATGGCTGTATTTTCTTCTAATTCGGGATTTGTTTCAACGCGTTCAATTTTGCGGGCATTAAAAAGCTTTTGCATCTGATTGAATATAATCGCTGTAATTCCTTTATTCTGATACTCAGGATGAATCCCGATCAGATAAAAAGAGGCCCGGTTATTTTTATTAAGTGCACGGTATAAATGATGGAAATTAAAAAGCGTCAATTTTCCATTTAGCTTCTTTAATGCTTTACTAAATGAGGGCATGGTAATAGAAAAGGCAATAAGCTGTCCTTTTGAATCGACGATACATTTTATAAAGTCGGGGTGTATAAATTTTAAATAGCGCTCTTTATAGTGGGTGATTTGGTAGTCTTGAATAGGTATAAATGTTTGAAGATTTCGATATGTTTTATCTAGTAAATCAAACATTTCATCTACATAGGGAAGAATTTCTTTTTTGTTTTTAAAATTCAACAATGTTAATTCATACCGTTCCATTACGAGTTTTGAAAAACGTTTGACCTTGTCTGGTGATTGGTCAAAGTCATCAATTTTAATTTCAAATTCGACCCATTTTGCATTGATTGTAAAGCCTAGTGATTCTAGGTGAGTGCTATAATAGGGGTTATTATAAAGGGTAATCATGGTATTGGGTTCTTCAAACCCATCAATCAAGAGACCGGCTTTATCGAGATTAGAGAATCCCATAGGACCTTCAATATATTCTAGTTGGTGCAATTTCCCAAATGCTTCTACTTCTTGCATCAAAAGGGCGGTAACTTTGGGGTCGTCTATGACATCGAACCATCCAAAGCGTACTTTTCGTTTTTTTAATTCATTCACCTCTAACCAATTAACGAGTGCCCCAACTCTACCTACAATTTCAGTTCCTTTATAAGCCAGAAAAAACTGAGCAGAGGCGTTTTTATAGACTGGGTTAACTGTAGGGTTTAAAGTCGCTAGTTCTTCTTTGATCAAAGGGGGGACCCAATAAGGGTTGTCCTTATAAAGTTTGAAGGGGAAAGTGACAAAAGCTTTATAGTCTTGGGGTGTATTAACAACTTTTATTTTGTATTGAGGCTTCATTAACGATTGCGTTTGGCTTTTCGGTTTCTTTTTCTTTCAGTTTTTGATCCTTTATTGAGTGCCTGATTCATTTGACGCTCTTGCTTTTTTAATTGTTTCTCCTGATTTTCTTCAGCTGAAATAAAGTTTTTATGGAAATCCAAACGATATGAAATTCCAGCATTTGCAAAAAGTTGATGCGGGCTATTTTTAAAAGAAGACCCCAGTGTTGCTTCAAGCTGTAGATCATCATTCCAAAGATAAGCTACGCCCAAGCGGACTAAGTGGTCTTTAAAGAGATCACTTTGATTCCCCTGATGCTCAATATAAACAGACCAGTAAGGATCTAAGGTATGGGTTAAAGTGAGAATATAACTCATCATGGGATAATTAGACAAATAGCGATCGTAGGTAAAGTTTGTTACAAAAACCCAGGTTCTTAAAAAATGAGATTGCGTAGCGACCGATCCCCTCAGATGAAAGAAAGGTTCTTGCTGAGGAGTAGTTCCTATGTTTTGAAAGAGTAGGGGTCTATAAAGCGTTCCAAATAAATTATTATAGGGAAAGGGGTTATTTTGCTCAAAACTTATATTCCCTCCTAAAGTGAGTGATATGGCGGGGACCAAATCTCTAATTTTAAATCCGTTATTGGCTTTCCAACTGTAATTATTTACCTCTCTTTCTTTTTTAAAGGGATCGAAAACTAAATATTTGAGTCCGATAAAATTTTTTAGAAATCCATTATTGGCATAGTCTATTGGGACCGCTACAACTTTTGAATTTAAAGTTCCGCTAAGGTATTGCCCTTCATAAGTGAGCTCTATGGTTTCCTTCAGAAATCCCCAGCGCAAAGAAAGAAATCCCAGCCCTCCTCTAAAAGTAGAATTATTATAACCCGCATGGGTGGCATTGACAAAAGAAAAGCCCGCTTCTGCTTGTATCACATCTTTACCTACGGCAAATGCCCCAATAGAAGCACCAGGTCTATTTGAATTAATTTGATCGGTATATTGACCAAAAAGGCTTGTGGAATAAGCCCAGAAAAATACAAGTAAAATTCTGTGAACCATATTGCAAATATAGGAGAGAATCTCCTCACTTTCAGCTACGGAATATATAATGTACTCATAAATTTTCTGCAGTAATGGTGAAATAGTTATTTTTGAATTAAACAACAGCTTTGGGCGTACTTTTCAAATTCTTTTTGATTTTTTTTGGGGGTATTTACTTACTCAGATTACTTTCTCCTTTTCTATTTAAATGGTTACTCTCAAGTTTAGTTAAGAAAGCCTCTACGCATAAGCAACAAAGTGAAGCTCCAAAAGCCAAAAGCAAAAAAAAACCCTCAGATACCATGGGAGAATATATCGATTATGAAGAATTGGATTAATACCTTATCCCGCTCTCTTTTTTATAGACATGGGCTTGTTGTTTTGGGTTTTGGGTTTATTTCCTTGCTTTTTTATTATCCCGTACTCTCGGGTAAAGTATTGCTGCAATCTGACATCCGCCAATATGAGGGTATGTCAAGGCAGTTAAAGGAATACCGAAAAGAGACCGCGAAAGAAACATTTTGGATTGACAATGCTTTTGGGGGGATGCCGACCTATCAATTAGGAGCCGAATATCCGGGTGATTTTCTCAGCCCCATATACCATTTTTTTAGACTTCTACCGCGTCCCGCTCATATTCTTTTTCTCTATTTATTTGGAGCTTATCTTTTACTCTTAATTTTAAACCTCCCCTGGCACACCGCCTTGTTTGGGTCATTGGCTTTTGGTTTTTCTACCTATTTGCTTATCATTCTTCAAGTAGGGCATAATACCAAAGCCCTTGCCGTTAGTTTTTTTCCTTTTGTGATTGGAGGGATGCTTTTACTTTTTAGATATCGATTTTTTTGGGGTTTTCTTCTCACCACTCTAAGCCTTGGGATGCAGATACGGGCAAACCACTATCAAATGACCTATTATCTTCTTTTTTTTATGGGCATTTTAAGCCTTGTATGGGCTATGGAAGCCCTAAAAAAGAAAGAATTAAAGTTTTATTTACAGTCAGTAGTTATTTTAGTGTTTTCGGGCATACTGGCTTTAGGTTTTAATGCGACCCCCTTACTAGCAACGGCTGAGTATACAAAATTTAGCTCAAGGGGTCCCAGTGAACTCATGCTAGACCCTGAAGGAGCAACCAAAGAACAAACAGAGGGTTTATCTTATGCGTATATCACTGAGTACAGCTATGGGATTTTTGAAAGTTTAAATTTGATCGCCCCGCGGATTCAAGGAGGGGGCTCTAGTGAAGATTTGGGAGAAGATCATGGGGTTTATGACTTTCTAATTGCCAATGGTGTGCGCCCCGCACAGGCCAAACAGTTTACGGCTAATATTCCCACCTATTGGGGTGCTCAGCCCATACTCGAAGCGCCTGCCTATATTGGGATCTCTGTCTTCTTTTTTGCTCTATTAGCACTCGTTTATTTGCGTTCGCCAATACGGAATGCCCTTCTATTGACGGCCTTATTTTCATTGGCGCTTTCTTGGGGGAAAAATTTTTCGCTTTTGACAGATTTTTTTATCGATTATATACCACTCTATAATAAATTTCGAGCAGTTTCCTCCATACAAGTGCTCTTGGAGTTGTGTTTTCCTGTTTTAGCAGCCTTGGGACTCCATTGGGCATTACAAAAAGAGGCCCATTTCGACTTTAAAAAATTTGTCAAAGTCGTAGGCATTCCAATCCTATTTTTAGTTGCTCTACTCTTATTCCAAGGAAGCTTTTCTTTTAGTGGACCCAATGATGCTTATTTTAATGAAATCTATGGCGCTGATTTTATGAGTGTGATACGCAAAGCAAGGCGCTCTATCTTTAGAGAAGATGTGATTAGGGCTCTTCTTTTTATAGTTGTATTGGCGGTATTAATTGCTTATTATCAGCTTAAAAAAGGAAATCAAAAATTCATTTTAATAGCCAGTATTGGCATTGTACTCTTTGATCTTTTAGGTGTCTCATCTAGGTACCTCAGTCGAGCAGCTTTTGTAGAACCCGCCCGTGCAGCCATTCCTTTTCAGCTAACTGAAGCCGATCGAGTCATACTGCAAGACAGTAGTCGCTACCGAGTTTTTGAGCCACAGTTAAGACTTACAGGAGCACGAACCGCCTACTTTCACAATACATTAGGGGGCTATCACGGTGCAAAACCTCGGCGTTTTGAAGAATTATATAATTATTATTCCACACACCAAATAGCAGGTATTTTAGACTTTTTAAATATTAAATACTTTCTGGTCCCTGATTCCGAAACCAATACACTTCAAGCATTGGTGAATCCGAATGCACTGGGTCCTGCTTGGACAATCGCCAATCTCAAAACAGCGCCCACTGCTGATGATCTCTTGGAAAGTTTAAAAACGACTGATTTTTCAAATGAGGCAGTAGTACTAGAGGGTACTTTCCCTACTGATCTAGCTATGTCGTATTCGAAAGATACTTTGGCAACGGTTACAATTAAAGAATCAAAACCAGATTCTTTAGTTTATGAAATAGAGACAGAGGCAAAACAGTTTGTTGTTTTTTCTGAAATGTATTATCCACACGGATGGACAGCCTCTGTAAATGGTGTCAATACACCTATAGTCAATGTAAATTATGTTTTAAGAGGATTGGAAGTACCAGAAGGAAAATCACGCATAGTTTTTCATTTTGAGCCTGAGGTTGTTCGTTTAGGAACACAATTACGTTGGACCACTTTAATTCTTTTTATCGTATTTTTAGGAGGATTGTATTACTTCCAAAAACGGAATCAAAATCAAGCCAATTAGCCCATGGGGATTATAGCCAAACAGTCGATCTATAATGTTGTCAGTATAGGTCTTGCCTTTTTGATTGGGGCCGTTAATATGGTCTATTTATACCCCACTTATCCAGGTAAAGAATTTCAAGGACTTATCGTTGCTTTATTAGCCAATTCAAATCTTATTCAGCCCTTTATCTCTTTTGGAGTTCAGCATACTTTAATCAAGTATTTTAGCGAGGCTCAATCAAAAGAGGAACGTGACCGCTTGTTGTGGTTTGTACTGCTTTTACCTTTAGTTATTATTGCACTCATTTTACCTTTTTATTTTCAGTTTAACACAGCGCTACTTGAACTCATCGCGGGAAAAGGAAATGGGGTTTCTCGTTTTCCTTTTTTAATTCTTGCTATCGCCATTTCAACCGCTTATTTTGAAGTCTTTTTTAGCTGGCTAAGGGTTCATTTAAAAACAGTATTTGGAAATTTTCTTAAAGAGGTTTACCCCAGAGTATTGGTTTTTTTATTATTAATGGCCTATATCCTAGAGTGGATTGATTTAGACGGCTTTATCAATTTTTTAATTATTGGCTATTATCTCAGACTCCTTTGTGTAATGTGTTATAGCTTCTTTATTTATATCCCTTCTTTTAATTTTCATTTGCCTTCAAATTGGACTTCATTACTTCGCTTTAGTGCTTTGATTTTTCTTTCTGGAGCTGCGGCTAGTTTTATCTTAGATATAGATAAGTCAATGATTTTTGCAATTACGAAGGATGAAAATGTTGCTTTTTATGCCGTAGCTCTTTATATCGCCGCTGTGATTGAAGCCCCTGGGCGTGCCATGTTTCAGATTACAAGTCCAATGGTAGCCCAAGCGATAAACAGCAATGATCTAAACCGATTAGAAGAATTGCTCAAAAAAAGCAGTATCAACTTGATGGTGGTGAGTGGTCTTGCCTTTTTAATTGTCAATTTGAATCTTTTAGACTTTTATAAATTAATCAACCAGCCAGGCTATGCCTCTGCCTTTAGTGTGGTCATTATAATTTCTTTAGGCAAATTTTTTAGCATGTCGATGGGCTGTTTGAATAATATCATCAGCAATTCGAAATATTATCCCTATGTGTTTTGGTTTTCTGTCAGTTCTGCTGTTCTTGCCGTCCTTTTAAATTACTATCTAATAAGTGCATACGGCATTATGGGTGCCGCTTTTGCTACTTTGATTGTGATTCTATTTATTAATAGTTGCAAATTAATTTTGATTTATTACGCCTTCAATATACATCCCTATAATAGAAAGTCATTAAGTATTATTGGGAGTATATTTTTAATTTATGGAATGGTTTATAGCATTCCTTCTATAGGTTCCCCAATACTTGCAATTCTTTTGCGAAGCCTCGCGATTCTAATTCTTTTTCTAGTTCCCTTTTACTTATTCAAATGGTCTTCAGAAATTGCAGCTGTATTGAAGCGCTTTAGCCGCTATAAATAAAGCCTATTTCAGCTTTTTTTGAAGATATTTTCCCGTTTGGGAGTTGTCTAAGCCTGCAATATACTCAGGGGTGCCTTGTCCTACCAGATTTCCACCCAGATCGCCGGCTTCAGGACCAAGATCAATAAGGTGATCTGCACATTTTATCAATTCCAAATTGTGTTCCACCACTACAATAGAATGCCCCCGCGCAATCAAGGCATTAAATGATTGGATTAGTTTTTTAATATCGTGAAAGTGCAGCCCTGTTGTAGGTTCATCAAAAATAAATAAGACCTTTTCTTTCGTATTACCTTGGCTCAAATAGGAAGCGAGTTTGATTCTTTGCGCTTCACCTCCTGACAGGGTAGCGGAAGACTGTCCTAAAGTTACATAGCCGAGCCCTACATCCTGGAGGGGTTTGAGCTTTTTAATCAATTTTGTCTCTTGGTGTTTTTCAAAAAAAGCAATCACATCATCTACTGTCATTTCTAATAATTGATCTATTGATGTATTGTGATATTTGACTTCTTGAATTTCTTTTTTAAATCGTTTTCCTTTACAGTGCTCACATTCAAGGACTACATCCGCCATAAATTGCATTTCTATAGTTACTGTCCCCTCTCCTTTACAGTGATCACAGCGGCCCCCGTCTACATTAAAAGAAAAATGTTTGGGTTGATACCTTCGGAGTTTCGCGAGCTTGGTCGAGGCAAATAAGGCCCGTATTTCATCATAGGCCTTAATATAAGTAACGGGATTGGACCTTGAGGACCTTCCAATTGGGTTTTGATCTACAAATTCTACACTTTTAAGCATTTCCAAATCACCTTCTAGCGCAGTATAGGGCCCTGGTTTTTGACTGTAAATATCAAAATGACGAAGCAGTGCAGGATAAAGAATTTTTTTGACAAGGCTGGTTTTACCACTTCCAGAAACGCCACTTACAACTGTGAGACACCCTAAAGGAATCTCTACATTGATGTTTTTTAAATTATGGGCACGAGCCCCTATTAAGCTAATTTTTTTCTCACTAGCTCTTCTTTTAGTCGGAAATTCAATGGCTAATTTTCCGCTTAAGTAGTGAGCGGTTAGGCCCTTACTTTTAAGAATTTTAGCAAGGGGACCCTGTGCAACAATTTCTCCACCAAAAGTTCCTGCCTCGGGACCAATATCAATAATATGATCGGCGGCTTCCATGATTTCTTCATCGTGTTCGACTACAATAACCGTATTCCCTAAGTCTCTTAAGTTTTTTATGACTTCAATAAGTTTTTGATTGTCACGCGAATGTAAGCCAATTGAGGGTTCATCTAAAATATACATAGAGCCCACAAGACTACTTCCCAGGGAGGTGGCAAGCTGAATGCGTTGGGATTCTCCTCCTGAAAGGGTAGTAGAGCGTCGGTTTAAAGTTAAATATCCCAGTCCTACTTCCTGAACAAAAGACAATCTGCTCGTAATTTCTTTGAGTAACCTTTTAGCCACTTCATTCTCATGAGGACTGAGGGTTAATGTTTTAAAAAACAAAGCCACTTCATCAATTGAAATTTGCAATAATTCGGGTAAGCTTTTACCTCCTATTTGAACATAATGGGCTTCTTTTTTTAAACGGGAGCCCTTACAATTTGAACATTTTGTTTTACCGCGGTAACGAGAAAGCAGCACCCGATTTTGTATTTTATAATTTTTTGCTTCTATTCTTTTAAAAAAGGCATTGATGCCGGTAAAATAAGAATTGCCTTCCCACAGAAGATCTTTCTGTTCTTGGCTAAGCTCAAAATAAGGTTTGTGAATGGGGAAGTCAAATCGATAGGCTTGATCAATAAGTTTAGTATAATATTTTCGCATTCCCGTGCCTCGCCAAGGTATTATCGCGTGGTCATAAACAGACAGGCTTGTATCTGGGATTACCAATTCTGGATCAATACCGATTACATCACCAAAACCTTCACAGGTGGGACATGCGCCCAAAGGATTATTAAAACTAAAAAGGTGGATACTAGGCTGGCTAAATATAAGACCATCTAATTCAAACTTATTTGAAAACTCGATTCGTTGATTATCTTCTAATTTAAGAAGCGCACAATCTCCTTTTCCTTCATAAAAAGCCATTTCAATTGCATCTGCTATGCGGTTATAAAAATCTTCTTCATGACGTACTATAAGACGATCTATAACCAGATCAAAGACTTCGAGGGGCTGGTCTTTAAAATCTTCAATTAAGTGCACTTTACCGGCCGTATAAATTCGTGCAAAACCTTGCTGAATAAATATTTTGAGTTTGTCTTTGGCACTTCTTTTTTTGTCATTTTTTATAGGGGCTAGAAGGAGAAGTTTGTCTCCTGTTGAAAGACCTTTAATTGTATTCACTACATCTGTTACTGTATCTTTTTTCACTTCTTCGCCTGAAAGAGGGGAATAGGTTTTACCTATCCGGGCATACAGCAGCTTGATATAGTCATAAATTTCAGTTTTAGTCCCCACTGTAGAGCGTGGATTAGAAGTATTTACTTTTTGTTCTACGGCGATAGCAGGTGCCAATCCTTTAATAAAATCAACTTTGGGCTTGCTCAACCTCCCCATAAATTGGCGTGCATAGGATGACAAGCTCTCTACATAGCGTCGTTGACCCTCAGCATAGAGTGTATCAAAAGCTAAAGAAGATTTACCTGAACCTGAGAGCCCTGTGATTACAGTTAGTTTATTGCGAGGAATGACAAGATCTATGTGTTTGAGATTATGCAAATGCGCCCCTTTGATGATAATACTATCTTTTGAGTCTGCATTTAATATCGTGTCCATAGCAAATTTAAAAAGGGCACAATTTACGATTTTACGCTTGAAATAGGGTTAAAATTAAAGGTGATATTTCCTTTTTTGAAGCTTTAAATGAAGAATGAAAACACTAAAAATTAGGGCATTACAGTTGGAGTAAAATAAAAAAATGTATATTTGGGTATCAAAATCGTTGCGTATACAATAAAATTACTCATTAAAATTTCGGTTTTTTTAACGGCCTTTGGCCTAAGTAATTTTATTATGAATACCAACGTATCTTCCATTTCAGATTCTATTTTAATTGATCAGTACCTTCATGGTTCCGAACCTGCTCTTGAAAAACTCATAAGTAGGCACAAAGCAAGAATCTATAATTTTATCAACTCAAAAGTTCAAGATCGGGATACTGCCGAAGATCTTTTTCAAGACACCTTTATTAAAGTCATTCGAACAGTCAAAGGAGGGCATTATAATGAGGAGGGTAAATTTCTTCCTTGGGTTATGCGTATTGCGCATAATCTTGTCATCGACTATTTTAGAAAGAGTAATAGAATGCCTAGAGTAAAAAACAATGAAGAATTTGATGTTTTTCAGCTTCTTCCTGATGGAGCCCAAAATGCTGAATATACACTTGTTCAAGAACAGATTGTTCAGGACCTTCAAAATTTAGTTCAAGAATTACCTGAAAACCAAAAAGAAGTTTTGATTATGCGAATGTACCGCGATATGAGTTTTAAAGAAATTGCAGAAAATACCAATGTAAGCATTAATACTGCTTTGGGAAGAATGCGCTATGCAATAATTAATTTGAGAAAATTGATAGCAGAAAATCAAATAAGCTTATCGATCTAACAATTTTTTAATCTTTTTGCCGTTATAATGCATATTGCACTTTTATGGCAAAAAATTACGCTAAAGAGAAATTAGCAGATCAGGGAAAGGAGTACCCACGCAAAGTGGTTATTGATCGTATTTTGGCATTTTCGAAAGCCTACCAGTCAAATCCTAATAAAGTCAGTAGTTTAGAAAATCTTAAAAACTAACCTATTGGCGGGCTTTTTTGAGCACGGATTTGCGTCCAATTGTTTGAGTAATAATATCTTTTTCAAGTTTCCAACCCCGCGCAGGACTGTATTCTCTTCCATACCAGATAATTTGTAAATGTAAATCATTCCACTTTTCTCTTGGAAAGAGTCTTTTCGCATCGCGTTCAGTTTGGGTCACATTTTTTCCATTTGAAAACCCCCAGCGGTACATAAGGCGGTGTATATGAGTATCTACTGGGAAGGCGGGTATCCCAAATGCTTGAGACATTACCACACTTGCTGTTTTGTGCCCAACAGCAGGGAGTGCCTCTAAAGCTTCGAAATCTTTAGGCACTAGACCCTGATGTTTTTCTAATAAAATTTTTGACAATCCGTGTATTCCCTTTGATTTCATAGGTGAAAGCCCTACCGGTCGAATGATCGCTCTAATTTCTTCAACGGAAAGCTTGACCATCTCTGAGGGAGTTGAAGCACGCGCAAAAAGGAGCGGAGTAATTTGATTTACTCGAATATCGGTACTTTGTGCAGACAATAAAACAGCAATTAATAGTGTATAAGGGTCTTGGTGGTCGAGTGGAATTGGAATTTCAGGATAGAGTTTTTCTAAGGTCTGAATTACAAAATCGACTTTTTCTCTTTTGGTCATAGAGATTTTTTTATCTTCGAATTTACAAAACGCTATGAAATATGAAAACGCTAAAAGTAGGAGATAAAGTTCCTCCATTTACTGTTAATGACCATTTAGGAAAACCACATTCATTAGAGTCGTATAAGGGCTCTAAAGTGGTTGTCTTTTTTTATCCAAAAGCAAATACGCCTGGCTGTACTGCTGAAGCCTGCGATCTGAGAGATCATTATGCGGCGCTTACTCAAGCAGGCTATATACTTCTGGGCGTGAGTGCAGATACTGAAAAAGCTCAAAAAAACTTTGTAGATAAATTCGACTTTCCCTTTCCCTTATTGGCTGATACCGAAAAAGAAATCATCAATGCTTTTGGTGTCTGGGGACCCAAAAAATTTATGGGCAAAGAATATGATGGGATTCACCGAAAAACCTTTATTATTGACGAACAAGGTTCAGTTGAAAGGGTTATTGATAAGGTGAATACTAAAGATCATGCCGCCCAAATTTTGGAGGGCTAGGTGATGGGATTAGACTGAAATATTTGAAAAGGGGACACCCATAATGGGCTTACCTTTGAGTCTAGGCTTTATAACCAAACATTTCTTTCTTTTTGATCATCTCAGCAATTCCTAGGGGTAAGTCATCTTCCCAATCTTCTTTATTTTCTTTAATTTTTTTAAGTATTGTCCTTGAAAAGATAGTTAGGTAGTCTTCTTCATAATCGAAGATGTCAACAATTTTACCATTGTATTTAAAGAATTTATAGAATTCTTTCATTCTCGGATGTAATTTGAGGTTATTACTGTCTGTAATAGTTCCATTACTTTCATTTCGAATAGGGTAGAGGTAGACTTTTAAATTATTATAGAACATTTTACCAAAGGCTTCTAAAATTCCCCCACTGAGGTCTTGATAATACTGCTCATCAAAGATTTCAACAAAATTATTAACCCCAATAGCAAGACCAACTTGATTTTTGGTATAATGGGAAAAATAATCAACAAGTCTATAATATTCTTTAAAATTAGAGATCATTACAGTATGACCTAAAGAGCACAGTAATTTGGCTCGATCCATAAAGTCCTTTTCATCTATTTCACCTTCTGCGCGTAAATTAGAAAGGGTAATTTCAAAAATGACTTTTGTTTTGGCTTCATCTACATTTTGTTCTTTAGTAAAAATCTCATAAGATTTTTCAAACATATCGATATTGACCTTTGTTACCGGTCTAAAACTACCCCTTAGGGCCAGTATATTTTTTTTATAAAGTACACGGGCTGGTAATACATTATTGCCATTAGAATCAAACATGACCGCTTCGGTCATTCCATTTCGTATGAGCTGTAAACTCATGAGTCGGTTGTCTACATTTTCAAATTTTGGCCCTGAGAAATTAATTGTGTCAATTTCTATGGCATCTTCGTCTATATTGTCATAGAGATAGCGCAAAAGTTTTTTGGGATTGTGGTGTTTATAAAAAGCACCATAAACAAGATTAACTCCCATATATCCCAATGCTTCTTGCTGTAACCTAGCTTCTGTTTGATGAAAGCGAACATGGAGTACAATTTCATTAAAACCTCCAAGAGGTTCTGTTTGAAAACGAATACCCATCCAGCCATGACCTTTAAACTTCTTAGCAAAATCTATAGTGGCAACAGTATTTGCCAGCGTAAAAAACATTTTGTTTTCTTGATCTGCTTTCGGGATTCGCTTTTTGAGTAGACGCATTTCATGAGTCATCATTTTATCTAGGCGTGTTTCGGTAACATAGCGTCCATCCTCTTCTTCCCCGTATATGGTGTCACTAAAGTTTTTATCGTAAGCGCTGATGGTTTTCGCAATCGTTCCTGATGATCCTCCAGCCTTAAAAAAGTGACGGGCTACTTCCTGACCTGCTCCTATTTCAGCGAAAGTCCCATAAATGCAGGGATTTAGATTTATTCGGAGTGCTTTGGCTTCTGTAGAGGGTTTATTATTAAAACCCTTGTCTCCTTTAATTGTGATGCTCATTTGGTTAAATATTATTCCAAAAATACAAAGTTCTATGGTATGTAAAAAGCAAAACAATACCTTTGTAAGTAAATGATAAAAGTTCAATTTTTGGGTACTGGAACTTCTCAGGGTATTCCAATTATAGGAAGTACACATCCAGTTTGTTTGAGCGACAATCCAAAAGATAAGCGGCTTCGCGTTTCTGTTTTAATAGAGTGGGAAAACACCCATTTAGTAATTGATTGTGGTCCAGACTTCAGGCAACAAATGTTACGAACGGATTGCACGCATTTAGATGCTATATTTTTTACCCATGAACACGCTGACCATACAGCGGGCTTGGACGATATTCGCCCTTTTTTCTTTCGTCAAGGGCCTATTCCAGTTTATGCGAGCCCACGTGTTTTAGCCAACTTATCAAATCGTTTTGGCTATATTTTTTCATCTGAAAATAAATATCCTGGAGCCCCATCGGTCTTACAACACCCAATTGAAGTGAATACACCTTTTACTTTCAAAGACAAAACAATTATTCCCATACAAGTATTGCACAATCAATTGCCGGTAATGGGTTACCGAATAGATGATTTTTGTTACCTCACAGATATTAAAACATTACCTGAATCCGAGCTAGCAAAACTACAGCATCTGGATCTTCTCGTATTGAGTGCCTTGCGAATTGAACCCCACCCGAATCATCTAAATCTCGAAGAGGCGATTGAGCTTGTAGCGCTTTTAAAGCCCAAAAGAACTTACCTTACCCATATTAGTCATCTGATGGGATTTCATGAGGAGGTTAGTAAAAAACTACCTTCTTCTGTTTTTCTCGCTTATGATACGCTCAAATTAACCTCAAATTAGCAGCATGAAATTTAAAATTGTACTCTATCTCTTTCTTTTTGTCTCAGTGGTCTTAATTTTTCAACTGGTAAATACCAATAAAATATTGAATCACCAAGACCAGATCATTCAAAAGCAAAATCGCTATGAACTTCAGCTTAAGGATTCGCTTATGGGGATGAACGAGCTGCTGGAAACGAAAGATTTTTTCACCTATAAGAGCACACCCCAAGTTGAAGCGGCCCTCCGTGCACAGCTATTAACTTACAATACCCAAAAAAGATTAAATCAATTAATAAAAAAACTTCCGCCAAATGAGCGTTTTTTAATCCGCTCAATACAACTCATAAATGATCAATGGGTTATGATTGGCTTTCAAAGTGATAAGCAATGGGGCCAAAGTCTCTTGAGGTATGAAAAGAAGAATAATGTTTTTGAATTAAGCAGTATTAAAACGGTAATTTATCCTTTATAAATTCGTTTTTTCTATCCACTCTAATAGTTGTTGAAAATTCTTGCGTGAGACCGTATGACCGTCATTAAATTCATTATAACTGATTGTGGTATACTTCTCTGACAGCGGAATGATACTTTCACGTGCAGAAAGTATGGGAATGACAGGGTCTTGAACTCCATGACTGGCATAGGCTACAAACTCAGGAGGCTGTTGGGTATTGATGCTTTCATGAACCAAGCCGCTTAAAGCCATAATCCTTCGAATTTTAATCGCTTGCTGATAAGCAATCGCCCAACTTAATATGGCGCCTTGACTGAATCCTAACAAACTGATGTCTTCTGCATTGAGGTCATGGATTTTAATAAGTTCTTTTATATTCTCTATAATAAGCTGTACGGCCTGCCAAGCCTCTTCAATACTCGATGTAATATTCCCTTTTTCATCTGTTTGTAGCGGGTACCACGCATAACTGTAGGGTGCAAAATTAAGAGGTGCCTGCAATGCAATTATAGTGTGGTTTTTCGGTAAATAAGGGGCAAAGCTAAAAAGGTCATCCGCATGGCTGCCATAACCGTGAAGTAGAAAAATACCTGCCGGCGATTGTGACCCAGACAAAAGGGCTTTTTGAATGCGGTATTCTAGCATGAGATTAAATTAATCAGTTCTTTGAAAAGCATGAGAACGAAGACTACCATACACCTTTCCTTTAATCGTGCTTCCGAGAAAGAGACAATTTTTGGAGCTGGAAAACAAATCTGAAGCTTCAAGCACACGGCTTCCTTTAGGTGAAAACAAAGTGAGATCGGCTTCTTTTCCTAGTTCGAAAATCGGATGATCAATTTTAAAAGCTTTTGTTCCCCGTGTGAGAAAAGAAATCGTTTTTTCAAGGGGGAAATAATTAAGCAAGACCCCAAAGGCGGCTTCAAGGCCTATACTACCTTCTTGGGCACGGACAAACTCGAGGTCTTTTAATTCGGGATTTAAAGGCTGGTGAAGGCTTGTTACCATATCGATTGTACCCTCTAAAAGCCCTTCTCTTAATGCTCGCTGATCTTGAGCCGTTCTCAAAGGAGGTATAATTTTATAATTGGACTCGAAATTTTTTAAGTTTTCTTCAGTGGCATGCAAATGTGCGATGGGCACACTACAACTTACTTTAAGTCCTTTTTTCTTCGCGTTGCGAATAAGTTCAACACTAGCAGCCGAGGAAATAAAAGGAATATGCATTCTCCCTTCTGTATACTCCAATAATTGTAGATCACGTGCCAATATACTGGTTTCAGCAACAACAGGAATTCCTTTAAGTCCTAAATGGGTGCTGACAACTCCTTCGTGCATTTGACCTCCCTGACTTAAATTTGAGTCAATAGGGTAGGCCTGTATCAAGCCGTCAAAACTTTGCACATAATCTAAGGCAATCCGGATTAGGTTTGGATTTTGATGCCCCTGATTAAAATCACCAAATGCCACTACACCCGCTTTGTGCATCTCTACAAGGGGGGCAAGGTTTTTACCTGCTGAATTCTGAGTTAAAGATCCACTTATAGACAAGGCTGTAGTTTGATTTTGGGCTTGTTGAAGCAAATGATTTACATCAGTATAAGAGTCTAAAGCAGGCTCGGTATCAGGATTTAAAACAATATGGGTAAAACCACTCTTAGCGGCTGTTTGTAGTCCGTTGGACAAGGTTTCCCGTTCTTCAAAACCAGGTTCTCCAAATGATACACAGGGATCAAACCATCCTGGAGAGAGATGTAAATCTTCGAATTTAACTTCTTCTGCACCTTCTTCATTAATTTCATCTTCAATTTTGGTGAGTATACCATCGACAATTAATACATCCTTTTTTTGGTTGTGAAAAGGACTCTTTTCATGGATTAAAGTCGCGTTCTTAAGAAGTAATTTCATTTAAATCTGATCCGTACAAAAGTAAAACAATTTTAATAATATTAGATTTCAACCAATTCAAATTGAAACGGGTCACGGGTTGATTTTTGCGCTAAACAGTTAATACCTTCATCACTCAGCTGAAGAATTCTTGGATAGCCTCCAGTTGTTTGTGCATCACGCATTAAAATTATTAAGCTGCCATTAGGGGTATATTGTACTGTTCCGGGCATTACAGGCCCTGTCCAAAGGGAAGCTTCGTGAGGGGTGAGTTTCTCCTCTAATACATAGGCCATTCTTGAATTTTGTACTGAAATTGTAAATAGCTCTGAAGTCAGCCTTTTTATTTCCTTTTCTGAGAGTAAGGCATAATCTGGACCTTTATATACTGGGATAAGATTTTTAAAAGACTTGGCGACCTCCATTATCAAATTTTTTGATTTTTGATTTTGGGTGGACCCTGCTGTGTGTAAAATTTCATTTTTTCTTAGTGTCGCATACTTCGTTACCCCTTCATATTGAGATTGACTACCCAATACAGTTTCAGATTGAAAACCTCCTTCAACAGCTAAATAGGTCCGCTTGCCATTTAAAACATTACCGAACTGTAAGGTCTCATTTTTTTCTACTGAAATTAAATTCAGCGGTTTGATTTTTTTACCATTTAACCGTATTTCCATAGTGGCGCCAGCAAGCGCAATTTGAAGGGGTTGGTGAAACAGCAGCTTGGGTCCTTGAAAGCTCATCTCAAGAACGGCACTGTTTTTAGGATTGCCTAACAAAGCGTTGGCTTCATGCATTGCAGTATGGTCCATAGCTCCTCCAATCGGAATTCCGAGGTGTTGATAGCCCATACGCCCAAAATCTTGGATACTTGAATAAAGTCCTGTACGAAGTACTTCTATCACTGCGGTTGTATAATTAAGTTTCCATTTGCTCTTTGGTAGGTCATCTCTTTATACTCCTCTAGGCTTATTGACTTAAAGACTATTCTATCTCCAGCTTGAGCAAAACAAGGTTTTTTTTGCTCAGGGCGAAATAGGGGGTAGGGCGTTTTTCCGATAATATGCCATCCTCCAGGACTCGCTCTCGGATAAATTCCAGTTTGTTTTCCTCCAATCGCAATACTGCCCGCTTCAACACGAGGTGAAGGTTGCTTTTTACGGGGGCATTCTAAAGCACTAGGTAATCCATTCAGATATAAAAAACCGGGTAAAAAGCCTATAAAATAAACGGTATATGTTGCATTAGCATGTACGTCAATTACTTCGCTTTTATCTAATTTTAATAATTCTGCTAAAGAAGTTAAATCTGGTGCCAAACTTGGATCATAGCAGACAGGTATCTGCCACTTTTTGCCTTTAGAGGAAAGGTCTACGGACATTGAATTAAATAAAGAGAGAAGTTCTGCATGGTACACATCTCTTTTTTTAATTGGATGGCTGTGGTAGAGCATTAATGATTGATAACCCTGTGTTACTTGAATAAGTGTTTCAAATTTATTGAGCAGCAGCTTTCGAAAAGTGACAAGCTCAAGCAACAAACTATCAGAAGGGGTTTCATTCCACTCCAGTAGCACCACATTTGGATGGATTAGAAAAAACTGAAAGGATGTTTTTTTGTCCATCTTTATAGTTAGTTGTTAAAATTTTCTAATACAGCTTTCAAAAGTTTTGCCGCATTAGGATGGTCTCCATGAACGCAATAGGTGTCTGCTTTGAGATTGATCCACTTTCCATCAATCGAATAAACACCACTTTTTTGGGTCAGGTTCCGTAAACGATTTTCTATCGCTTCTAATGTATCTAAAACGGCTCCATCTTTAAGCCGAGAGACCAATTGACCATTTGCCTCATAGGCGCGATCTAAAAAGGCTTCTCTCCAAACTTTGTACCCTTTTTGTTCAGCTAAAGTACCAAGTGCGCTCTGAGGTGCAGTGATAATAATGGCTTCGGGGCAGCATTTCTCAACAGCATCCACAAATATTTGCGCACAGGAAGTTTCATTTACACAATCGTGATAGAGTGCGCCATGAGGCTTTATGTGATGCAGTTTTTCACCTGCTAGTGGGCCAAGGATCTCTTTAATTTGATTGAGTAAACTTTCATATAATTCAGAAGGTTTAATTGCTAAAGAGCGACGACCAAAAAATTCACGATCAGGATAAGAAGGATGGGCCCCTATTTTGACCTGATAGGCTTTGGCCAAAGCTATTGTTTTTTGAATTTCTTGAGCATCTCCCGTATGGCCTCCACAAGCTATATTACAAGCCTGTATAAGAGGCATTAAGTTTTTGTCATTTCCTGTACCTTCTCCTAAATCTGCATTAAATAGAGGTTTACTTTTCATTAATAAAATTGAAATACAGCCCCCAGCGAGCGGATACTTAAAATAAGTGAAAGTAAAACAATCAAGAAGCCAAATAAATTTTGAAAAATACCATTTTTCCGATTGCCTAGCCAAGGGGCTTTATTCATAATCCACACCAATATACCAGCGATAATGGGAAGTAAAATTCCATTTGCAATTTGAGCAAATTGGATAATGCGAATAAATTTAAATCCAGTTGATGCAAAAAGGACTCCTATCAAAATTACAAATGCCCAAGTTTTTTGAAAACGAGCGGATTGTAAGTGGGTACTCCACCCAAAGCAGCCACATACAACATAGGCAGCCGCTAAAGGGGCCGTAATTGAGCTTGTAATGCCTGCCGAGAAAAGCCCAACAGAAAGCAGGTATTTCGCACTGTCTCCAAATATTGGCGCCAGACCTAAAGCTAAGTCAGCTGCATTATTGAGTTCATTGACCTCAACTCCAGCAGCCGTAATAATAATACTTATAGAGATAATACCACCCAAACCTAAGGCTAAAATCATGTCTATCAAAGCTTTTGAAAGATCTGCCTTTTGGGTCCATTTTTCTCGTACGAGCTCAGTATGCAAAAATAAATTATAGGGAACTATAGTGGTTCCTACCAAGCCTATTATACTCAGCAGGCTTCCCTTGGGCATTGAAAAACTGAAGAGCCCTTTTATAATATGAAAGAGACTGGGGCCCGTCGCTATTGCTGTAAATAAAAAAGCCAAACTCATCAGTATGACTAAAAAAATTAAACTACGCTCCAAAATTTTATATTTTCCCAGCCATAAAAGCCCTGCCACTAGCAACCCAATAAGCAGGGGGTAAAGTTTAATTTTGAATCCCAATAAATTAAAATTCAATAAGCCAAATACCGTTTCTAGACCCAGTGCTGCGCCACTGATATTTCCTGCTTCATAGGCGGTATTACCCACCATAATCGCACAAAATATCAAAATGAGTATAGCCTTTTGTACCCAAGGTATAGGAATTAGTTCTTCTATTACCTTAATGATGCTTTTTTGACCAAGGATTCCTATACGTACGGCCATTCCTTGGAGAATTATCGCGGCTAATAGAGCAAATAGCACTGCCCAGAGTAGTTGAAAGCCATAGGCCACACCAACTAGGGTGCAAAGAGTGACGGTTCCGGGACCAATAAAAGCGGCAGCGATAAAAGGACCCGGTCCTGTATTTTTTAAAAACTGCCTAAACATAAACTTAAAATTACAAATACTCTAAATTGTGCACTGAGCGCACTATACAAGAACGTATTTTATTTTATCTTTTCAAATACTCCTAAACCAAAAAGAGCATAATCGTATTTAACGGGATCTTGCGCGTCTAATTGCCTTAGCGCTGTATCTAGTTCTAAAACTGCTTTTTGGTCGTTTTGATTGCGCTTAAGGAGCCCTAAATTTCTGGCTACATTCCCACTGTGTACATCAAGAGGGCAGGAAAGTTGAGCTGGTTTGATTGACTTCCAAAGACCAAAATCAACACCCCTTTTGTCTGAACGTACCATCCATCTTAAAAACATATTAATTCGCTTTGCTGCAGAACCTTTTAGGGGATCTGCCACATGTTTTTCGGTCCTTTTTTCATGTTCTAATTGAAAAAAAAAATTTCTGAATTCGTGAATATTTTGGTCAAGTCTCTGGCTGTTTAAGGGCTTTGAAAATAGATTTTCGAGTCCTCCATGGTTGCGATAAACGGATTGTAATGCGCTGATAAAAAAACGCAAATCAGTTCCATTAAAAGTGCGGTGAATAAATGAATCAAAAGGGCTTAAGTCCTTTTCTTGGTGCTCCATAACAAAATGAAACGGATCATTTCCCATAAGCTCAAGTATGCGTTTTCCACTTTTTATGATGCTCTGTCGATTTCCCCAAGCAATCGTTGCCACCAGAAATCCGCTGATTTCTATATCCTCTTTTTTATGGAAGAGGTGCGGTATTTGAATGGGATCATGTGCTAAAAAATGAGGCTGTTCATAGTGGGCAGCTTTAAAATCTAAAAATTCTTTGAGCTCTTTTTTATTCACGATTTTATTACGCCATCAATCAAATTGATACTTCGGTCTGCCCGCTGTGCCAATTCTTTATTATGGGTTACAATAACAAAACTGCACTCTTGTTCCTCTCTTAATTCAAAAAAGAGGTCATGCAATTGATCTGCATTATCAGAATCTAAATTTCCACTTGGCTCATCAGCAAAAATAATTTTAGGATTATTAATCAATGCCCGTGCTACAGCAACACGCTGCTGTTCACCCCCAGAGAGCTCTGTAGGCTTATGGGAAGCCCGTTCTTTTAAGCCCAAACGGGCTAGTAGCTTCAGCGCTTTTTGTTCAGTCACTTTTTTTTCAGCATGTGCGATCCATGCGGGTAAACATATATTTTCTAAAGCAGTAAATTCAGGTAGAAGCTCATGAAATTGAAAGATAAATCCCATATTTTGATTCCGAAAGCGAGCCAATTCTTTCGTATTGAGCTGGGTAGTGTCAACCCCATCAAAAATAACTTGACTTCCTAGGCTGGGTGTATCAAGCGTACCCAAAATATGGAGTAATGTTGTTTTACCTGCACCTGAAGGCCCTACTATAGTCACAATTTCCTTTTCCTTGATTTCGAGGTCAACCGATTTTAAAACCGACAACTCACCGTAGTCTTTTGATATCTGAATTGCTTTAAGGAGTTGTTTCATTGCGCAATCAAATTTAATTCTTTTTTTTATTCTTCATCCTTCAGTTAAATCCTAAACAAAAGTTGATTAAAAGTGTATTAAAATGCTAATAATGATCAAATTAGTTTAACGATTTCCTCAGTAACTTGATCGTTTTCGTATATTTGTTTAACTAACTAATCACAAAGTTGATCAAAACTATATTTTTAGCAGGAGGTTGTTTTTGGTGTACTGAAGCAGTTTTTCAAAGAATAAAGGGTGTTCAGCGTGTACAACCGGGTTATATAGATGGGAAAGTAAAAAATCCGGCCTATAGAGAAGTTTGTACAGGTAGAACAGGTCATACAGAAGCAATTGAAGTGGTCTATGACACTGAGGAAATTCAGCTTTCAGATTTACTTTCAATTTTTTTTACCACCCATGATCCTACCACACTCAACCGACAGGGCAATGATATAGGTACACAATACCGATCAGGAATTTACTATACCTCGGAAGCGCAAAAAGAAACTTCTATTCAAATTATAAAAGAGCTCACAGATCGAAATTTTTTCAAAAACCCTATTGTGACAGAGGTGAAGGAGGCAAGTCCTTTTTACCCCGCAGAAGTGAACCATCACAATTATTATAATAGAAATAATGAGCAGCCCTATTGTTCTTTTGTAATAAATCCTAAAATGGAAAAACTAAAAAATTTTTTCTCTAACTATTTAAAAGAATCTTATGAACGAGAATTTTGATATCGAAACACTTCCCATCACAGAGCAAATAAAATCAAATTACGAAGAGATCATTCATTTATTAGGGGAGGATAAACTCCGAGAGGGTCTTCTTAAAACTCCTGAGCGGGCTTCAAAAGCGATGAAGTTTCTTACTAGTGGCTATGAGGAAGATCCTGAACAAATCCTTCAAGGGGCTATGTTTGAAGAAAATTACAATGAAATGGTTATTGTGAAAGAAATTGAACTTTATTCCCTTTGTGAACATCATCTTTTGCCTTTTTTTGGGAAAGCCCATGTAGCTTATGTGCCTGATGGCAGAATTGTTGGACTTAGCAAAATACCCAGAGTTGTCGATGTTTTTGCAAGACGATTGCAAGTTCAGGAACGCTTAACAGAACAAATCCTAGATTGTATTAATGACACGCTTCGCCCTAAAGGAGTCGCAGTGGTAATTGAGGCTTCCCATATGTGTATGATGATGCGCGGTGTTCAAAAACAAAATTCAACCACTACAACTTCTGGATTTAGAGGTGTTTTTAAAGAAACAGAGACGCGTAATGAGTTTCTGAATTTAACACTTTCAAAACGCATTTAATCTAATCATCTCCTTTAAAAAGGCGCTTTAAGCCCAGTCGTTTTAATATTTTCTTTTCAAATTCCCAAAAGAATTTAAATTGAAAAAAGAGGGCGCCAAATAAGAGAAGTAATACTTGATATGCGGGAAAGATCAGCGTAATCCGAATGATCCAATACAATAGATAGCCGCCCGTGAGGTCTTGAAAAGTTTCTGGATGGATGGAAAGTAAATCTAATAAGGGTTTGGCCACTTTTACACTCATAGAGCCCGTTAGCCCAAATACAATAAAAATAAGTACCAGCTGAAAATTAGAAGTGATGTGCCACTTTTCTTTAAGCTTTTTAAAATACAAAAGAACTTATTTTAGCAAAGTAGTTATTTGTTGAGCAAGTTCTTCCCCAATTCGGTCTTGGGCTTCAAATGTTGCGGCTCCTATATGGGGGGTAAGTGAGATCTTGTCGTGCATTAATAATTTAATCTCTGGTTTAGGCTCATTCTCAAAAGTGTCGAGTGCAGCAAAAGAAAGTTGGCCTGAATCTAATGCCTTTACGAGTGCTACTTCGTCTACTACACCACCACGGGCTGCATTAATTAAGGCGGCCCCTTTTTTCATTTGAGAAAAAGCTTGCTCATCAATCACATATTTTTTTTGCGCAGGGACATGGAGGCTAATAAAATCTGACTGAGACAATACGGATTCCATAGATTGTGTTTTAATTTCCTCAACGATTGATTTCCCTGAATACAAAGCGACTTCTACCGCTGCTTTTTCGATAAATTTATCAGTTGCAATGACTTGCATGCCGATCCCTAAACCAATTTTAGCAACTTCCTGGCCTATCCGACCAAAGCCAATAATGCCCAGTGTTTTTCCTCTAAGTTCAACTCCTTTAGCATAGGCTTTTTTAAGCCCTTTAAAATTTGTTTCTCCCTCAAGAGGCATGCTTCTATTCGAGTCGTATAAAAAGCGTACACCACCATAGAGGTGTGCAAAAACTAATTCTGCTACAGAAGCAGAAGAGGCGGCTGGGGTATTAATGACATGAAGTCCTTTAGATTTGGCATATTCAACATCTATATTATCCATTCCAACACCACCACGACCTATAAGTTTAAGCCCTGGACATTGATCAATCAATTCTTTCCGAGCTGTTGAGGCACTTCTTACAAGAAGGGCGCTCACCTTATTGTCATTGATGTAGTCTACAAGTTGCTCTTGGGCTACATTTACTGTGATAACCTCAAATCCATTTTCTTGTAAAAAGTCAATCCCCGTTTGAGAGATTCCATCATTTGCTAATATTTTCATTTTATAAGGTCTTTAAATAGTCTTGACTTAATATTTTTTCTCTAAGGCCTGCATACAGTCTACGAGTATTTCCAAGCTGTCTATAGGCATCGCGTTATACATAGAGGCTCGATATCCGCCTACTGAGCGGTGGCCTTTTAATCCACTAATACCTGCCGCTTTACATAAATCATCAAAAGCTTCTGTATAGCTGGAATCTGTAAGATTGAATGTTGCATTCATCTCACTACGATCAGCCTTATTTGCAAATCCTTCAAATAATGAATTGCGGTCTATTTCATCATAGATGAGGGTTGCTTTTGCAGCATTTTTTTCACCTAAAGCTCCTATACCTCCTTGGGCTTCTATCCATCGCATATTAAGTAATGAGGTATAAATAGCAAAAACAGGGGGCGTATTGAACATACTTTCTTTACTGGCGTGCACTTCATAGCTGAGCATTGAAGGAATTGTTCGAGTCACCTTATTTAATAATGATTCCTTGATTATGACGAGTGTAGTACCAGCAGGACCCATATTTTTTTGAGCGCCAGCATAAAAGAGGTCAAATTTTGAATAATCAAAAGCCCTTGAGAAAATATCTGAACTCATATCTGCCACAAGTGGAATATTTGTCTCAGGAAAGGATTTATATTGGGTGCCAAAAATGGTATTATTTGTAGTCAAATGCAGATAATCTAGTTCTTCTGGCAGGGTATATTCTTTGGGGATATAGTTATAGTTTTTGTCTTTAGAATTGGATACTTCCACAACTTCACCCAATAATTTGGCTTCTTTTATGGCTTTGTCAGACCAAGTTCCTGTATTGAGATAGCCCGCTTTTGTTTCCAATAGGTTGTAGGCAACCATTAAAAATTGAAGGCTTGCTCCACCCTGAAGAAAAAGCGCTTTATAGCCTTTGTTTTTTAAACCTGTAAGCGTTAACGCCCTATCACAAGCTTCATCCATTATGGCTATAAATTCCTTGCTTCTGTGAGAGATTTCTATTAAAGAAAGGCCAGAGTTATCGAGTTCTTTTACGGCCTCTGAGGCTTGGTACATGACTTCTTTGGGGAGTATGGAAGGTCCTGCGCTAAAGTTGTGAAGATGCATATTTACTCTTTCAAATTAAATTTTTGCAAATATTGTGATTCTATTACTAATTCAAGTGTTTTTTCACTTCTTTTTTTTGTTGAGTTGTCAACACTTAATTACTTATTTTTAGAAATATAGAACGGCCCTAGATCTAAAAAACGGATGCGTTTTTTTCAACTTAATTTTTCTAAAAAACGGAGTGTATTGATTCCGTCAGCATAATCCTCTAATTTGGGCTCTTGTGTCTTACCGAATGGAAACTTATTTGCAATTGCACAATTCGAAACAATACATTGTATTTGCTCATTATGACTGCTAAGTTCTTGTTTTAGTTCTTCTAGATTGGTGTAATATTCATAATGGAGACAGGCAATGGGAGCACTAAAAGCGTGGTGCGCTCTCAATAAAATAAATCCATTTTCCAGAAAGTCATATTCACTCATCAGATAAACGGCTTTGTTGTAATCGTAATTATTCGCATATTTTGGGTGGTGAATGACTTCAGCGAGTTCATAGAGTCCCCCAAAGATTAAATTTAAATCATACCCTTTGGGTAAATACAATTTTGAAATATTTCTACAGCCCAAACCATAATATTGGAGGATATCTTTTCCTAAGCCTTTTAGGTCCGTTTCCGTTTCTGTCCCATCTAAAATAGCAACCCCATTTCTGTTTTTTCGAATGATATGTGGGTATTTACTAAAGTAATATTCAAAATAACGACTTGAATTTGTTGAACCCGTTGCAATGACTGCATCATATTGAGCAAGGGTCTTTTTTGTAAATCTAAAACCTTTTTCCCCAGCTTCTTTTTCAAGAAGTTCTGCCAAAAAAGGAATGAGAAATTCGTCTTTTGTGGCACATTTTACTAATGCTTGATGCCCACTTATCCAAACACTAATAAGATCGTGAAAGCCTACTAATGGGATATTACCAGCAAGAATTAGAGCAATTGTTTTTGGTTGCGATTGATTTGAAAAATGATGGGGTTTTATCCAAATTGAAAGGGCTTCTTCTGTAAGTACTTTTCCCCAGGCAGCTAGAGCATTAAGAATCGTTTCTTGGGTAAACCAACCATTCGCTGCTATCGCCTGTGAAATTTTATCTTTAAGGTCAAAATAAAGGGGCTTGTCAAAGTCGCAATTCCTTAAATATTCTCCAAGTTTTACAAGGGCATTAAAACGATTTAAGTTTGCAGTCATTTCTTTGTACAGTTAGGTATAAGGTCTTATTTTTGCGCAAAGGTAAAGAAAGAAAATTGCTATGGCCATTATCATAACAGATGAATGCATCAATTGTGGCGCTTGTGAACCCGAATGTCCAAATACGGCAATTTATGAAGGGGCAGAAGACTGGCGCTACCAAGATGGTACTTCCCTGAAAGGGGAGGTTGTTCTACCCAATGGCAAACAGGTCAACAGCGAGGTCTTTCAAGAACCTGTTTCCGATGAATACTATTTTATTGTACCCGATAAATGCACTGAGTGCAAAGGTTTTCATGAAGAACCCCAATGTGCCGCTGTTTGTCCTGTTGACTGTTGTATTCCGGATGAAGATAATATAGAGTCTGAGGAAACGTTACTCAGTAAGCAACGTTTTATGCACCCAGAAAACTAAGCAGCTCTGGATTTCTAAAATCAATTAATTCAATTCCTTTTTCTTTAATTTTTTCTGCACAGTGTTTACTGGTGAAATACTGATAGTCCTCCGCTCTCCAGTCCGCACCAAAATTGGGATGATCTAAAGTAATCTGGTCCATCTCGTCACTTTTGATTGCCGGATGAATAAGAAGGAGCGAAAAACCTGTAGGTAAATCATCCAATACAGAATCGTAAAAATCGGTCAGCCCTTGGTTTGTGAATTCATCATAAGACCCCATATAGATTGATTCCCAGCAACCTTTTTTTGGAAGTTGGAAGTTTGAAGGGGATTCACCCGTACAGGCAATCAGTTTTTTGCTGAGAATAATAGGTAAATTATATGTTTTTCCAAGTTCTTGGTAAAGTGTTATTAAATCTTGTCGGATTCCTAAAGTATACATATGGGAATCTAAATGAGTTGGTTTTAGACCCAGAGACAAAGCAAATTCTATTTGATTTTTTAATTCCAAATAGACTTCTTCTAGTACAGCACCCTCGCGTATTGCATTTCTTTTCGGATAAAAGTAACCTTCTGTATTAACCAATGAGGGGACCTGCGCCACAGGGCTTATCGGTCTAAAAGGATAGGTCTTCCATTCGCCTGTTAAGGTAAGGTGAATACCGTAATCGATCTCGGGGTGCGCCAGACAAAAAGTAGCCATTTCTTGAAACCAGGGGCAAGGGACCATTAAACTTGTGGAAGTGAGAGACCCTTCAAGTAAGCCAAGCTGTGTGGCACGGTTTTCAGCCCAGGCCAAACCGGCATCATCTGCGTGAATGACCAAATATTTTTTATTCATATACCTAAAAATAAGTTTTCTTTCAAGACCCTCAATTCAAATATAAAAGAAAGAGTATTTTTGCCGAAAATTATTTTTATGAAAGCGGGTATTGTAGGCTTACCGAATGTTGGAAAATCCACTCTTTTTAATTGTCTTTCGAATGCAAAGGCCCAAAGTGCGAATTTTCCATTTTGTACAATTGAACCCAATATTGGCGTCGTCAATGTTCCGGATCCGCGACTGGAAACTTTAGAAGCTCTTGTAAAGCCTGAAAGGGTTCAGCCTGCTACCGTAGAAATTGTCGATATTGCGGGTTTGGTTAAGGGTGCAAGTAAAGGAGAAGGACTAGGAAACCAATTTTTAGCAAATATTCGAGAAACAGACGCAATTATTCACGTTTTACGCTGTTTTGATAACGATAATATCGTGCATGTGGACGGTTCTGTAAATCCTATAAGAGACAAAGAAACCATCGATATCGAATTACAATTAAAAGACCTTGAGACTATTGAAAAAAAACTTGAAAAGGTAGGACGTGCTGCACGAACGGGCAATAAAGAGGCCCTGAAAGAGCAGGAGGTATTAGTAACAGTTAAAAGTGCTTTAGAAGCCTCAAAAAATGTGAGAAGTATTGAGCTAAAAGAAGAAGCACGCCTCGAGTATATCAAACCCTTACAACTGATAACTGACAAGCCGGTCCTTTATGTTTGTAATGTAGATGAAGCCTCAGCAAAGTCTGGAAATCCCTATGTAGAACAAGTCAAACAAGCTATTGATGTAGAAGTTGCAGGTCTTTTATTGCTAGCAGTGAGCACTGAAGCAGATATCAATGAATTAGAGAGTTTTGAAGAGCGTCAAATGTTTTTGGAAGATTTGGGACTTGAGGAAGCAGGAGCCGCCAAGCTGATTAGAGCAGCTTATGCTTTGCTGAACCAACAGACTTATTTTACTGCTGGAGAAAAAGAAGTTCGCGCATGGACTGTAGCAGTTGGCGCTACAGCTCCTCAGGCAGCAGGTGTCATACATACTGATTTTGAGAAAGGGTTTATTAGAGCTGAAGTAATAAGTTATTCAGACTACGAAAGCTTTGGCTCAGAACAGAAGGTCAAGGAGGCGGGTAAGATGCGCGTAGAAGGAAAAGAATATGTAGTTCAAGACGGGGATGTAATGCATTTTCGCTTCAATGTGTAGAAATATAACAGCATGCTACTCACTCCCTCTCAATTTCGAATACTCATTCTAATTTTGGGAAGTGCTGCTATAGGCGCAGATTTTTTAAGAAATGATGCTTTTTTTATACTTAAGCCCCTCTGTACAATTGCTATTCTGGTTTTTGCTATTGCCTATAGGAATCTATCTTTAAAGAACTATGCCTTACAGATTGCTGTCGGATTATTTTTTTGTCTGCTAGGGGACTGTTTTCTACTCATTGACTCTTATTTTATTTTTGGCTTACTTTCTTTTTTAATGGCGCATTTAATTTTTCTTTATGCTTTTATTAAAAGACAGGGATGGCAGTGGAGGCCTGAGGTCGCAATATTGTTGCTTTTATTCGCGGGAGCTGTTTTTTCCTTGATTTCAAAAGATTTAGGCACTTTGTTTAATCCCGTATTGATTTATCTGATTGTAATTGTACTGATGAGTTGGCAAGGGTGGGCAATGACTTTAAACCCAAAAATGGAAAATCGACGTTTTTTAGGAGGGGCTGTCTCCCTTTTTTTAGTTTCTGATTCCCTAATAGCGATCAATAAATTTTCTTATCCTTTCTCTCTATCAGGGGTTTTGATACTCGCTACCTATTGGTTCGCAATTTATTTTATTGCGCATTCCGCTACCCGTTAATCTTATTTTTTAGGGTTGTGGTTCTTTTAAAATTGTCTTTAATAAAGTAATTTCTGCTTCTGAAAATGGGGTTTTGTCAGTACGGTAAATATCGTGATGCCATACTTTTGGCATGGAGTCAAAAGCGGTGGTCCATGAAGACCAGGGGAAAATAGTATTCGTTTTTCCTGCTACAAAACCCCAATTAATGGCATGGATTTCATTTTCTTTAAATAAGGGAAGAATGGAATCAAAAGTACTGCCATTTCCTCTTGCCAAATATTCAGTACAGAGTAGGGGGCGGTTGTGTTTTTTGAGTTCCCTTATTTTTTGTTGGGTGACTTGAGGATTGTCATAGCTATGAAACGAAATAACATCTGAATTTTCTACCATAAACCGCTCAAGAGGCCTCATTTTTTCTGGTGTTCCCCAAAGTGCTGGATCTCCTTTCCAAAGCCCTATGGTAAGCGGCTGTGAAGGGTTTACTTCACGAGCCCAACGAACTACTTTTTTTAATAAGGCAAAGGTGTAGGTATATTTATCTTTCAATTCCAGTTCTGCATAGCCGGGTTGTGTAGCCACATTATCGGGTTCGTTATACAAGTCCCAACCTACAACACGTGGATCTTGAGCGAAATGACTCACTACGCCTTTGACGTAATTTTTAAGTTCTCCATGCCTCAAAGAATCCCCTAGAATTGCTGCACCTGGCGCTTGCACCCAGCCTGAATTGTGGACAAATGGGGTGGGTTCAGGCTGTTTACCCAATTGGGGTTCGGGATGCCATACGTCATCAAGTAGTACCAATAGCGTTTTGATTTGGTATTTGTTTGCAGTCTCTAAATAGGAATCTAAGCGACTTAAGAATCCGAAAGAGTCTTGTTCCCACAGCAGGTTGTGGAGGTAAACACGGTGGAGTTTCATTCCTAATTCCGCAGACCAGCTCAATTCCTTGTCTATGGTTTCAAGATCGAAAGTCTCTGCTTGAAAAAATTCAAGCTGATTAATCGCTGTGCTAGGGTTAAAATTAGTTCCTGCCATCCAGCCCTGATTTCGATGCCATTCCCAAGCCTTTTCTTCAGACCACCTTTGAGCGATAGGCTGCTTGATTGTTTCTTGACATTGGGTGCATAATAAAATTAATGTGGTGAGTAAGAGGAAAATATTTTTCATAATAAATCGATTCAAAATTAATTAGGAAAGCGCAAGAGAGTCACTTACCAAAACTCGTTCCCAAAGTGGAGAAGCTTCTTCTATAAATAATTCATGCGTAGGATCTGTTTGATAGGCATTTTGAGCTTCTAGACTAGGAAAACTCATCGTGTAGCAGTAAGTAAACGAGTTGTCCACAACTGCTCTTTTTTCTGAGGCAGCTGGACCTCCCAAATGGTTGGCAATCGCTTGTGGATTGGTTGCGATTAATTTTTTAATTGCAGTTTCAAATTGGGCTCTATGTTCTTGATTTTCAGGCTCTTTTAGCCAAAAGAAAACAATATGCAATAAAGGCCCAGTCGTATTTTCAATAGGTGATTTAGACATTCGATTAATTTTAAAATTTAGATGAATTGAACTGTATTGGCCTTTAAAATTAAACTTTTTAACAAAATACGCCTTAGGATTGTTGATTTCTTGCCCAAAGAGAGCCTGTTTTTGAGGGCTCAATCTTTTATATTAGCAGTTAATAGTTATGAAAGAAACCACTACTTATACGGAGGAAAATATACGTTCTTTAGACTGGAAAGAGCACATCAGAATGCGCCCCGGAATGTATATAGGAAAGTTGGGGGACGGCTCCTCTCCAGATGACGGGATTTATATTCTTCTAAAAGAAGTACTTGACAATTGTATCGATGAGTTTGTCATGGGTGCAGGCAAAACAATCGAAATTACGATTAAAGAGAATACAGTTAAAGTGCGCGACTATGGTCGAGGAATTCCCCTTGGTAAAGTCGTAGATGTTGTTTCTAAAATGAATACTGGAGGAAAATACGACTCGCGTGCTTTTAAAAAATCAGTAGGACTCAATGGAGTGGGAACCAAAGCCGTTAATGCCTTGTCCTCGCTTTTTATTGTTGAGTCCAATCGGGATAATCAAACCAAAACGGCCTCCTTTTCTTTTGGAGATTTACAAGAAGAAACCCCTATAGCTTCCAGTTCACGTAGACGAGGAACAAAAGTTGAGTTTGTGCCAGACAGCACGATATTCAAAAACTACCGATTTCGCCTGGAATATGTAGAGCGTATGATTAAAAATTATGTCTACCTCAATCCAGGACTAACCATCGACCTTAATGGTGAAAAGTTTTTTTCTGAAAATGGCTTGAAAGACCTTTTGACAGATTATATCAATGAATCTGACCTCATTTATCCAATTATTCACCTTAAAGGGGAAGACATTGAAGTTGCCTTAACACACAGTAAAACGCAATACAGTGAAGAATACCACTCGTTTGTAAATGGACAACATACCACACAAGGGGGGACGCATCAAGCGGCTTTTAGAGAGGGCTTAGTAAAAACAATACGCGAACACTATGGCAAAAACTACGAAGCTTCTGATATCAGAAAATCAGTGATTTCTGCCGTTAGTATAAAAGTGATGGAGCCTGTCTTTGAATCACAGACAAAGACCAAACTGGGTTCTACCGAAATGGGTGAGGGCATGCCCTCAGTAAGAAGCTACATTGTAGATTTTTTAAGCACGCAGTTGGATAATTTTTTGCATAAAAATTCAGACATAGCTGAACGCATTCAAAAGAAAATAATTCAAGCAGAAAAAGAACGTAAAGAACTTTCCGGTATTCGAAAACTAGCGCGCGAACGTGCCAAAAAAGCGAGTCTGCACAATAAAAAATTAAGGGACTGTCGTGTACACTTACCTGATCAAAAAATGGACCGCCGTTTAGAATCGACCCTGTTTATTACGGAAGGGGACTCTGCCAGTGGATCGATTACCAAGTCAAGAGATGTCAATACTCAGGCTGTTTTTAGTCTCAGAGGTAAGCCATTGAATAGTTATGGGATGTCTAAAAAAATTGTGTACGAAAATGAAGAGTTTAATCTCCTTCAAGCAGCACTCAATATCGAAGACGGACTCGAAGAATTACGCTACAATAATATTGTTATTGCCACAGATGCAGATGTGGATGGTATGCATATTCGATTGCTTCTGATTACATTTTTCTTACAATTTTTTCCAGAATTGATCAAAGAGGGACATTTATATATCCTTCAAACCCCTTTATTTCGCGTACGCGACAAAAAAGAAACAATTTATTGTTACAGTGAACAAGAACGTAAAGAAGCCATAGATAAACTCAAAGGAAAGCCGGAAATAACACGTTTTAAGGGGCTTGGAGAGATATCCCCAGATGAGTTCAAATTCTTTATTGGGGAAGACATACGGTTGGATCCTGTAATGCTGGACAAGGCCACCACTATCGATCAGTTGCTAGAATTCTATATGGGAAAAAACACCCCAGATCGTCAAAACTTTATTATAGACAACCTCAAAGTAGAATTGGATTTAGCCGAAGAAACCCCCGCCTCTTAATATTAAATTTAACGGCCCATTGTTAATTTCTTGTTGCAAATACCGCTGAAAATTTGGGCTTGATATAGTACATTAGCACTTTATGGAAGAGCAAGACCAAACTGATTTAACGGATTCTTTTGCCCAAGACAGCCTAGTCAAGGTAACGGGTATGTATAAAGATTGGTTTTTGGATTATGCTTCCTATGTGATCCTTGAGCGCGCTGTTCCTGCAATCGAAGACGGATTAAAACCTGTACAACGTAGAATTCTCCATTCTATGAAGGATTTAGACGATGGGCGCTATAATAAAGTAGCCAATATTGTGGGTCATACAATGCAATATCATCCGCATGGTGATGCCAGTATTGGGGATGCCATGGTACAGCTTGGGCAAAAAGAGCTGCTTATCGATATGCAGGGAAATTGGGGTAATATTCTTACGGGAGATAGTGCTGCCGCCTCGCGATATATAGAAGCCCGACTCTCAAAATTTGCATTAGAGGTTGTTTTTAGTCCAAAAGTAACAGATTGGCAGCTTTCCTATGACGGGCGAAAAAAGGAACCCATACATTTACCGATTAAATTTCCATTACTGTTGGCCCAAGGGGCAGAAGGGATTGCAGTAGGGTTGTCTACCAAAATACTACCCCATAATTTTAATGAATTACTCGGCGCTAGTATTGCCCATCTCAAAGGGAAAAAATTCAGCCTTTATCCTGATTTTCAAACGGGAGGAATTATAGATATTCAAAATTATAATGACGGACAGCGCGGTGGGAAAATAAGAGTACGCGCTAAAATTACGCAGCAGGATAAAAGTACTTTGGTGATTAATGAAATCCCTTTTAGTACAAATACTTCAAGTCTGATTGACAGTATTTTAAAGGCCAATGACAAAGGAAAAATTAAAATTAAAAAAATTGAAGACAACACCTCCTCTGATGTAGAGATTTTGGTGCACTTGCCTAACGGCATTTCACCTGATAAGACAATTGATGCCCTCTACGCTTTTACAGCTTGTGAGACCTCAATTTCTCCTTTGGGATGTTTGATTATAGACAATAAGCCCCATTTTATGGGTGTCAGTGAAATGCTCAAAATTTCTACTGACCACACTGTTCAGATTTTAAAATTAGAACTAGAAGTCCAGCTTCAAGAACTTGAAAATCAATGGCATTATGCCTCTTTAGAGCGCATTTTTATTGAAAATAAAATTTACCGTGATATTGAGGAAGCAGAAACATGGGAAAGTTTAATAGAAGCCATTGATAAAGGACTACAGCCTTTTATTACACATTTAAAACGCGCTGTAACTGAAGAAGATATTGTGCGTTTAACAGAAATCCGTATTAAGCGTATTTCAAAATTTGATTTAGATAAAGCCCAACAAAAAATTGAAGCACTTGAGGGTGATATTGCAGAAGTCAAAAATAATCTACAGCACCTGATTGATTTCGCCATACGTTATTTTACCCATTTGAAAAAAACCTATGGGAAAGAAAAGATGCGCAAAGCTGAAATCCGAATTTTTGATGATGTTGATGCCAAAAAAGTAGTAGTGCGCAATCAAAAACTCTATATCAATCGAACAGAAGGCTTTATAGGAACTTCATTAAGAAAAGATGAATTTGTTTGCGAGTGTTCTGATATAGATGATGTTATTGTTTTTACTGAAGAAGGCAAAATGCAAGTCGTAAAAGTAGAAAGTAAAGTATTTGTAGGTAAAAATATTATTCATGCTGCTGTATTTAAGAAAAAAGACAGTAGAACAATCTATAATATGATTTATAGAGACGGCAAAAACGGAACCACTTTTATAAAGCGTTTTGCTGTAACTGGAGTAACACGGGAAAAAATTTATGATTTGACTCAGGGGAAAGCACAATCAGAAGTGCTTTATTTTTCGGCAAATCCAAATGGCGAAGCTGAAATTGTCACTGTACTTCTTAAAAATACAGGAAGTATTAAAAAATTAAAATGGGAGATTGATTTTGCAGATTTGCAAATCAAAGGACGCGCAGTGAGAGGAAATACAGTGACTAAATACAGTGTAAAGAAAGTTGAACTAAAAGAAAAAGGGGTCTCTACACTCAAACCCAGAAAAATCTGGTTTGATAGTACGATTCGCAGATTAAATATAGAGGGCAGAGGTGAACTTCTGGGTGCATTTAAAGGAGAGGATAAATTACTGATCGCCACAGCGGAGGGAACCGCCCGTGTGGTTACGCCTGAATTGACACTTCATTTTGATGATTCTGTAACCCATATTGAAAAATGGATTCCAGAAAAACCAATAACAGCCGTTCATTTTGATCCAGAAAAAGAGCGTTATTTCCTAAAACGTTTTTGTATTGAGAGTGAAGACAAAGAAGAATCCTATATAAAAGAAGGGGGCAGCCATATTTTTACAAGCTTTGAAGGTCGACCTGTACTGGAAATAGAATTTGAAAAGCCAAGAGGGAAAGAACAGGCTTCAAATTTAGAAGTCAATGCTGAAGAATTTATTGCCGTAAAAGGATTTAAAGCATTAGGAAATCAATTGACCGATAAAAAAATTAAAAGGATTTTTCTAAAAGAGGCTTTGGCATATGAACCTCCACAAGCCCAAGAATTGCACGATATTGAAGTAGAAGTTGAAGAGGCCGTAGTGCCCAATTCGGACAACAGCCAAATAAGCTTGGATTTATGAGTTTTTTTTCTTTTTTCTAAAGCGCATATTAATCAGCTCTACCCCTAAAGAAAAAGCGATAGCGAAATACAGATAACCTTTCGGAATCACTCCTATACTTCCCCCAAATACGGTGGTATGTGAAAGATGCGCGGCTTCGGTAATCAACATAAAACCAATTAATAAAAGAAAAGAAAGCCCCAATATTTGTAGGGAAGGATGTGTATTGATGTACTGACTCACTGGTGCGGCAAATAACATCATTACCAATATGGCAATTACAATGGCGGCAATCATGATATAAAGCGCATTTGAAATTCCATTGGTCATTCCCACAGCAGTCAAAATAGAATCAAAAGAAAAAACGAGATCAATTAAAACAATCTGAAGTAAGGCTTTTCCATAAGTCAAAGACTTGGAGGACTCTACTGTTCCGTTTGTATGAAGTGCTTCCACTTTGTCATAGACTTCTTTAGTGCTCTTATAAATTAAAAAGAAGCCTCCTGCTAATAAAATAAGAGATTGAAGCGTAATTTCGGAAGAAAGCCAGCCCCAATCAAAGCTAAAAAGGGCGCGCTGCACATGTACTAACCAGTTGATTCCCATTAGCAATAGAATTCGGGAAAGCATGGCTAATAAGAGCCCCATTCGTATTAATTTTTTTCTGCTCGCTGCAGGAAAGCGATCAGCGAGTATGGAAATAAAGATAATATTGTCAATTCCGAGTATTACTTCAAGAAAAGTAAGTGTTAAAAAAGCAAGGATGAGTTCAGGAGTAAAGATCATTCTTTGATTTTAACGATAGTTCCACGTTGTTTATTCTTTTGATCTCCAACAAGCGCATATTCAAAAGTATACCTATTGTCTTCAGTACTTATAATTTTGATTTGAATGGGTCGTCTTTCTTGATTTGTTTGAGGATTTAGCTTTGTAAGTATACACTCGCAATCATTTACCCAGCGAATGTGAGCCGTATCTATTTTCCCTTCAAAGCGTTCAATTTCATAAATCGAATCTCGCGTAAAAACAGAGGACTTAAGTTCACCATTGATAATCTGCTGAAATTCAAAAGTACCGCTGTGAAAAGGAAGACAATCACGCTCTACAGAATAGCAGGCGCAAAAGAGGAGTAGAACAACCCAAAAGAATTTTTTCATTGTGCGCTAAAATACTAAGATTTGGGTAAAAAAACACGAAATGTACCATCCTTATAAGTCTGTATTACTTGTATTGTTTCTTCAGATGTAATGCGTGTTTCTATAGGAACAGTAGGGGAAGAGGAGGGTGTTTCAGCGGGTGTTTGTGTGGGTTCTAAATCAGCGGCTAAATTTATTTCAGAAACCGAAAGAGAAGGGGAGTGTAGTGATGGTTTAGATTTCCCTAAAAGCAACCAATCAAAAGAGACCTCTTCGAACTGTGCTTCAATTTTCAATATAAAATCTAAACTGGGTCTATTTCTTTTTGAAAGCACATGAGAAACAGAGGATCTTTGTATCCCTATTTTTTCAGCAAAAGCAGCCGCATTTAATTGCTGCTGTTCCATCAATTCTTCTAAGCGTTTTATAAAAGCATCTATGTTTAACATTGTAAACAATTTAATCTCAACCCTCTAATATACAAATGTAAGCTGAATTAAACAAGCAGTAAAAACGTAGAATAATTACTTGAAGTATTCTACATAAAATATTCATAAACAGCAATTTAACTTCTATTATTTAAAATTAGGTTACAAATGTGGATTCTACTAGTCTCTAATCTTTACTTACGGAAGAATAAAGTTACTTTTGTGTACAACATTTGTAAACAAAACGTTGTTTACATTTGTACAATTAAATAAAACCATGTCGTGTAAGAGATACCTTCCTCCTGCTGCTCTTGAGGAATTTTTAAAAAAACTAGCTCCCCATTGCAGAACAGTACTTGGCACTTCTGTGGAGAATCGACCAATTGAATGTATTCGTTTAGGATCTGGCCCCTATAAAGTGCTTATGTGGTCACAAATGCATGGTAATGAAACCACCACAACTAAGTCGCTGATGGATTTTATTCCTTGGTTTTTAGCTCCCTCTCAACAAGCTTATAGAGAAGCCTTTAGTTTGTCTATTATTATGCAGCTAAACCCCGATGGTGCCCATGCTTATACACGTGAAAATGCAAATGCCATAGATTTAAACCGTGATGCTCTTGACTTGTCACAAGCTGAAAGCCAGCTGCTTCGCACTACTTATGAGAAGTTTCAGCCAGACCTATGTCTCAATTTACATGGTCAACGAACCCTTTATGCGGCTGGCAAAGGAGGACCTTCAGCAAGTCTCTCATTTTTAGCGCCTGCCGCTGATAATGCCCGTACTATAACACCTGCAAGAGCACAAGCTATGCAGTTGATTGCTGCTATTGCTGCTGCTCTAGCCGAGGACCTTCCCGGAGCAATGGGTCGTTATGATGATACTTTTAACCCTAATTGTGTGGGAGATACTTTTACACAACTGGGCACCCCAACCATTCTTTTTGAGGCAGGTCATATCGCCATGGATTACCAACGTGAACAGACCCGTAGCTTTATTTTTAAGGCTTACTGCGCCCTTTTTGAGGCACTACTCTATAAAAAGACTTTAGAGGTGGACTTTTACAATGCGCTACCGCATAATAGTGTGGAGTTTTATGACTGTATTCTTGAAGGAGTGACCCTCCAAGATCAATCTTTACTTAAAAAGAACCAAAAACTAGGTATTTCTTTCCGTGAAACACTCATAGAGAATCGAATTCATTTCTTACCTGAAATGAAAGCCTACGGGACAACTCTAGATTATAGAGGACACCATACTCTCAAAACCCCAAAATCCCTGCAGACATATTCAATAAATTTTGAAAATGATAAATTAATCACAAATACAGCTATTTTGGATTTTATATTCAGTAAAATCAAAATAAACTGATAATTTTTCAATAAAAGCCTAAAAAAATAACTAAATTTGCAATCCTTAAACCATTATGTTGAATTATGGCAAAAGTAAATTTAGATGAAATCGACCACCAAATTCTAGATATTCTGATTGATAATTCTAGAATTCCCTTTACTGACATCGCAAAACGGCTGCTTATCTCTGCAGGAACTGTACATGTTAGGGTAAAAAAAATGGAAGAATCAGGGATCATAAAAGGGTCTTCATTAAATTTAGATTATGTTAAACTGGGCTATTCATTTATTGCCTATGTTGGGATTTTTCTTGAAAAGACAAATACAACTGAAGAGGTACTGAAGGCATTAAATAAAATCCCTTTTATTACAATCGCGCATATTACGACAGGTAAGTTTAATATCTTTTGTAAAGTTCGAGCGCGAGACACCCATCACGCTAAAGACATCATCTTTGAGATTGACGGTGTAGAGGGCGTATCTAGAACCGAAACCATGATCTCACTTGAAGAGAGTTTTAATGATAAAAGACGACTAATGCACAGTATTTTTAACGAATTATAATTTTATTTTCCCAAATGGCTCGAAAACCAAAAATTGAAAGGTTTAATGAAAAAATCCTCTCTCGCTTCCATATCTACAATAGTCTTTTTCTTACACTTCCCTTTGAAACTATAAAAAGAACTTCTTTATTACTCCCGCTCTTTGCAGATCATTGTCAACAGCAATTTGAACTCAAAAAGAACCCAAATGAGATTGTAACTTCTTTTTTCCAACAGTTTGCCCCCCAGCTGTCTGATTCAGAACAACGCGATTTATTATTTCACTTTATTCAATATATCGAAAGACAGGTAGTGCTTTTTGATGCAATTGAAGATGCTGGCTTTTCTTATGTAAACAATATGCATGGAAGAGGAACACTGAGAAATATAAAAGAAGAGGCACAAAAGAAGCGCTTAACGCAATCACTTACAGACTATATAAAGCGTTTTAAAGTGCGAATTGTGCTCACAGCACATCCTACACAATTTTATCCCGATAATGTATTGGTGATTATAAACGAACTCTCAAACGCCATTGCTCAGGATGACTTAGACCGAATACAAAAATTATTGGTACAGCTCGGTAAAACCCCTTTCTACAAAAAAGAAAAACCCACTCCTTTTGATGAAGCTGTGAGTCTTATATGGTTTTTAGAAAATGTCTTTTATCATTCTGCAAGTACCATATACAATTATATTGCGGACCATATAGTCGATTCCGAGCAGTTAAATAATGCGATCTTTGATTTTGGATTTTGGCCGGGTGGAGACCGTGATGGAAACCCTTATGTAACTCCTGAAATTACACTTCAAACAGCAAAACGCCTGCGCTTTTCTATTTTAAGAAATTACTACAGAGACCTGAGAAGATTGAAGAGAAAACTTACTTTTCCTGGTGTGGAGGAAAGAGTTGTTGCTTTAGAACAGGCGGTTTTTAATGCCCTTTTTTATCCTGATCGAAATACTGACTTTTCTCTCGATTATATAAAAGCCGAGATGAAAGAGATCCAAATACAAATTACAAAACTGCATAAAGGTTTGTATTTAGAGGATGTAAAAGACATGATCCATAAAATAGAACTCTTTGGTTTTCATTTTGCCAGCCTAGATATACGTCAGGACTCTCGCGTACATCGAAGTGTTTTTAATGAAATTATTTCTCATCCTGATATTCAGAAATACATTAAAAATTTCCCATCAAACTACCGCGCACTTACCGAGGTAGAACGCTGTGAGCTATTACCAAAATTTACGGGTGATCTACCACCCACCTTATTTTCTGATGAAATCACCCATAGAACTTTAGAGAGTATACGCGCTATGCAGCTGATACAAGAGACTAATGGAGAGCGAGGGTGTAACCGTTATATCATTAGTAACTGCCAAACACTAGAAAATATCATGGAATTATTTGCCATGTGTAGAATGAGTAACTGGGAACATCCCAGAGTAGACTTTATTCCTCTTTTTGAGACCATACCTGACCTGGCATCTGCCGCCACCGTCATGGAGGGCTTGTTTTCAAATTCGATTTATATCAAACACCTTGAACGCAGGGGCAAAAAACAAACAGTAATGCTTGGTTTTTCAGACGGAACCAAAGATGGGGGCTATTTTATGGCGAATTGGAGTATATATAAAGCAAAAGAAGAACTGAGTGAATTGGCTGCCCGTTATGGGATTTCAATTGCCTTTTTTGATGGGAGAGGGGGACCACCTGCCAGAGGAGGGGGAAATACGCACGAATTTTATGCTTCTATGGGTGACAATATCCAAAATGACGATATTCAACTTACCATCCAAGGGCAAACCATTAGCTCTAATTTTGGAACCCTCGATTCTTCTCAATACAATCTAGAGCAGTTATTAAGTTCAGGGATCGAAAACCAAATTTTTAACCCAGGGAAAAATAACCTTACTGCAGCAGACCGTGCCACTCTAGAAGAAATCGCTGAAGTGAGCTATCAAACCTATCAAGATTTTAAGGCGCACCCTATGTTTATCCCTTATTTAGAGCGAATGTCAACGCTTCCCTACTACGCAAAGACAAATATTGGAAGCCGCCCCTCCAAACGAGGAAAATCAGCTGAATTAAAATTTGAGGACCTTCGTGCCATTCCTTTTGTAGGGAGCTGGAGTCAGCTCAAGCAAAATGTTCCTGGATTTTTTGGAGTAGGGACAGCGCTGAATTATTTCTTAGCTCAGGACAAACTAGAGGATGTAAAAAATCTATTTCAGCACTCTCGTTTTTTTAGAACACTGGTGTTTAATAGCATGATGAGCTTAACAAAATCCTTTTTCCAGCTCACAGCCTATATGAAAGACGACAAAGAATTTGGTGCCTTTTGGGCCCTTATTTTTGAAGAATATGAATTGACAAAAAAGATGCTTTTAGAGGTCAGTGGATTTACTACCCTAATGGAAAACGAGGCAGCGGGTAAAGCATCTATTAAGGCAAGAGAAGAAATTGTTCAGCCGCTGTTAACGATTCAGCAGTATGCCCTTATGGAGCTTCAAAAATTGAAAAAATCCAAAAAACCCAATACCGAGGCATTAGAAGTCATGGAAAATATGATTACTCGGTCACTCTTTGGAAATATTAATGCGAGTAGAAATTCTGCTTAATTCTCAAGGTAAAACGCAAAGGCTTCATCAAAAAGCGATTGGGGTACTTCTCTATCAATAACAGGGGTGCCAATTTCTTCTAATAAAACAAAGTTTATTCGTCCCCCTCTGTTTTTTTTATCATGCCTCAGCAGTGCGAGTATTGCTTTTTGATCTTCATTGCTGAGCGCGACTTTTGGAAAAAAAGTGCCAAAAGTTGACTTTATTTCTCGCGCAGATTCTTTGCTCAAGCCAGTACATACAGTTGAGAGGTAAGCTTCCAATACCATTCCAATGGCGATGGCTTCACCATGAAGAAGTCGGGTCTTTGACGGGGTGATTAGAAAATAAGATTCAATTGCGTGCCCTAGGGTATGACCAAAATTGAGAATTTTCCTCAGACCTTGTTCATTAGGATCTTCTCTCACTACCTTTTCCTTTTCTGCAACAGACGGCTGTATATACTGTTCTAAAGTGCTGGCAGTTAATGTTGTTATATTTTTTAATTCCTCCCAATAAGCTGGATGTGCGATTAAGCCGTGTTTGAGCATTTCAGCAAAACCGCTACGTAACTCGTTTTGAGGTAAGGTTTCTAACCAGCTTGCATCAATAATCACTGCTTGGGGCTCTCGTATGATTCCAATTTGATTTTTTAGCGCACCCAAATCTATTCCTGTTTTACCCCCTACAGAGGCATCTACCATAGCGAGTAGGGTAGTGGGGATATTATAGAATGCAATACCCCGTTTAAAAGCACAGGCTACAAAGCCTCCTAAATCCGTTACTACGCCTCCTCCTAAATTAATTAATACGCTATTGCGATCAGCGCCTTCTTCTGAGAGCTGCTCCCATAGTATTTGACAGGTTTCCAGATTTTTATAGGCTTCACCCTCTTTCATTTTTAAGACAGCGGTAGGCACTACAGGACAAAGCTCTAAAAAACGAGTTAAACACTGTGCTTCTGTATTGGAGTCGACCAAGATAAAAACAGAACTGTAGTGTTTGCTTTCTATTTCAACTGCGAGGGCCTTAATTTCAGAACTGCCGTAACGAATATTAATTTGGTTTTGCATCATTTAGTTAATGAACGCAAAAATAAGGATAATGCTCGATATGGGAGCCTACTCGGTTTGGGTTTAAATTTGAGAAAGTATTTGTCGAAGTCTTTTCAGACCCTCAGTGCGGGCGGTTTTATTTGCCGCTGAGGCGTCGGGCGCTTCTCCTGCTCTAAAAAAACCATGTCCAGCTCCTTCATAAATTACAGGTTCAAAAAGGGCTGTATTTTTTTCCATTGCCTTTTGACTCGCCGCAATAGTAGCATTGACTCTGTTGTCGTTTCCTCCATAAAAACCATATACAGGAACAGAAATAGTCGCATAGGCTTCTGGATTTTGAGGACCGGTTCCATAGCAAACAATGGCAGCATCTATCCCACTAGTCGCTGTGGCGTATTGAAAAGACTGACTACCGCCCCAGCAAAAACCAATTACTACTACTTTTCCATTAGCAGCGGGTATTTTTTGGGCAAATTCAGAGGCTGCATCAAGCGTTGCTTTGATTCCTTCAGGATCTAAACTATAAATTCCAGTACGGGCTGCATCAGGATTTTCATAGGCCGAAGTGCCTTCACCATTGGGTGCGCTACCCCATAAAAAATCAGGAGCCAAGGCTATATAACCCATTTCCGCTATTTGGTCTGCCATACTGCGTGCCCAATCATTTAACCCTCTATTTTCGTGTATTAGGATCACAACCGTTGCCTTTTGCTCGACTTCTGGATATACTAAAAAACTTTTGATCGGTTTGTCTGGGGTATTTAATGTTACCCATTCATGGTGTCGGGGGGAGTTTTCAAGACGGGCTAAAGGGTCCTGACTCCAGCCTAGCTGGAGAATAAATAAGAAAAATAAAACAGCGCCTCTCATGATATGAAATTTAATTTAAGGTAATAAAATAAACGGTTCTAATTCTACTTGTTAAAACTCTTTTTTACCCGATCTAAATCGCGTTTGTTGTCTCGGTCTTTTATAGTTTCCCGTTTATCGTAAAGTTTTTTTCCACGTGCCAATGCAATACGAAGTTTGGCAAAGCCTTTATCGTTAATAAAGAGCTGAAGAGGGACTATTGTTAAGCCAGTATTTTGCACTTCGCGTTGCAACTTTTTTAGCTCTTTTTTATTGAGCAATAGTTTTCGTTGGGCTTTAGGGCGGTGATTAAAGCGGGTTCCAAAGGCATATTCTTCAATATGCATATTGACAGTAAAAAGCTCCCCACGCTCATTAAATTCGCAAAAACTTTCAGCAATAGAAGCCTTGCTGTTCCGAATGGATTTTATTTCCGTTCCGGTCAGTACCAAGCCCGCTGTATACTCCTCCAGCAATTCGTATTCAAAACGCGCTCTTTTGTTTTTTATGTGTATCGCTTTTTGCACGAAGCAAAGGTAGTACTAATCCGCTTAGGGTTAAGCCTGGGTATTTCGAAAAACAAAATGGTTTTCAAAATAATCGACTGTAATTGGTTCGCCTTGCTTGGGTCCGTCGCCCAATAAATATTTGCTTAAAGGATTTAAAATCTGTTGCTGAAGAACTCTTTTTACAGGTCTTCCCCCGTATTGCGGATCAAATCCCAAGTGGGCCAATTGCGCAAGTGCTTCTGCTGAAGCCATGAGAATAATGCCTTGACTTTCCAATCGTTTTGTAATTATTTCAAACTGTAGTGCTACAATTTTTTTGATTTCGTTTTTGGTAAGCGGTGAAAATAGTAAGATATCATCGATACGATTTAGAAATTCTGGACGTACTTGTGCTTTGAGTAATTTCATGACCTGCTCTTTCGCTAAGGTTTCCGCTGCTTCAAAATCGGGAACAGATTCAAAGGCCGCCTGTATTTCCTGACTTCCCATATTACTTGTCATGATTATGAGGGCGTTTTTAAAATCAGCCACTCTTCCTTTATTATCTGTGAGGCGTCCTTCATCCAGCACTTGTAATAAAATATTAAAGGTATCGGGGTGGGCTTTTTCTATTTCATCTAATAAGACCACAGAGTAGGGTTTACGTCGAACCGCTTCTGTGAGCTGACCCCCTTCCTCATAACCCACATAACCGGGAGGCGCCCCCACCAAACGACTTACCGCATGGCGTTCTTGGTATTCGCTCATGTCGATACGGGTAATGTTGTTTTCGTCATCAAAAAGCACTTCTGCAAGGGCTTTGGCCAGTTCTGTTTTTCCCACTCCTGTCGTCCCTAAAAATAAAAAGCTGCCAATGGGACGATTGGCGTCTTGCAATCCCGCTCTACTGCGTCGTATCGCATCACTCACAGCAGCCACTGCTTTTTCTTGTCCTATAAGCCGCTGGTGAAGCTGGCTTTCTAGCTGCAGTAATTTTTCTTTATCAGATTGGAGCATTTTACTTACGGGTACTCCCGTCCATTTTGCGACTACTTCAGCGATATCGTCATAGGTCACTTCTTCTTTGATCAGACTGTCTTCGGATTGATTTTCCGCTAATTTTTTTTGAAGTCCTTTTATTTTGTCTTCCGATTCTTGGAGTTTTCCATAGCGAATTTCTGCTACTGTACCATAGTCGCCTTCACGCTCTGCGCGATCTGCTTGAGATTTTAAATTTTCAATTTCAATTTTCGTTTGTTGTAAATCGTCTACGACTTCCTTTTCTTGACTCCATCTTGAAAAAAGGGTTTTTCGCGCTTCTTTAAGCTCGCTCAATTCAAAATTGAGTTTCTTTATTTTTTCTTGGTCTTTTTCTCGCTTAATGGCGACCAGTTCAATTTCGATTTGCCGTATTTTTCTATCTAAGCTATCCAGTTCTTCGGGCTTGGAGTTGATCTCCATCCGAAGTTTGGAGGCAGCTTCATCCATTAAATCTATTGCTTTATCGGGAAGAAAACGGTTTGAAATATAGCGATTAGAAAGCTCCACAGCCCCAATGATGGCTTCGTCTTTGATTCTGACTTTATGGTGCACTTCATACTTTTCTTTAATCCCTCTTAAAATAGAAACGGCACTTTCTACATCTGGTTCATCCACCCCTACTTTTTGAAAGCGACGTTCGAGGGCTTTGTCTTTTTCAAAATACTTTTGGTATTCGTCTAAAGTCGTTGCCCCGATGGCTCTTAATTCTCCTCGGGCGAGTGCTGGTTTTAAAATATTAGCCGCATCCATAGCCCCTTCACCGCCACCGGTACCCACAAGTGTATGAATCTCATCGATAAATAGGACAAGGTCTCCTGCGCTTTGTGTAACTTCTTTGATGACACTCTTGAGGCGTTCCTCAAATTCTCCTTTGTATTTTGCCCCTGCAATTAAAGCGCCCATATCTAAGGCAAAAATTTGCTTCGTTTTTAAATTTTCTGGCACATCACCCTCAATAATTCGGTGGGCTAAGCCCTCTGCAATTGCTGTTTTACCAGTACCGGGTTCACCCACAAGTAGGGGATTGTTTTTGGTTCGGCGACTCAATATTTGAAGCAATCGACGGATTTCTTCGTCTCTACCGATTACGGGATCCAATTTACCTTCTTGTGCCAGCTGGTTTAGGTTTTTCGCATACTTTTCCAAGGCATTGTAATTCTGTTCAGCGGATGCGGAGGTGATTTTTTCGCCTTTGCGAAGGGTATGAATACTTTCTTCCAGTTTGGCTTTGGTGACGCCCTGGTCTTTTAACATTTTTGAAACTGTACTTTTGGATTCAAATAGCGCCAAAAGCAGGTGTTCTGTTGCCACATATTCGTCACCTTGCTTTTTCGCTATAGCAACAGCATTCATTAAAGTTTGTGAAGTATTTTGAGAAAGCATTTGTGAGCCGCCTGTTACTTTGGGAAATCCTTTTAAAACACTTTTATTTAGCTCTTTGAGTAAGTCCGTTTTGATTTGAAGCTTAGAAAAAAGATAGGAAATCCCACTTTCATCGGTTTCTATAAGCCCTTGAAAAAGGTGTTCGTTTTCTATTTGTGGATGCTCGTTTTCAAAAGTCAACTGTTGGGCGTATTGGACACTCTCCTGGGCTTTGATGGTAAGATTATTCAGATTCATAGCAATTTTTTTTAAAAAATCCTTTCAAAAGCTATTCCACTGATAATCAACTGACTTATTGTCTATTTTTTGAAAAAAATCACGTCATTTTGTCAATTTATTTTTATAAAAAAGAAGGATTTTGACTGTTAATTACTACTGAATAACTCGGTTTTGATTTCTAAGTAAAAGACATAAAAAGCTCATTGAAACTCGTTATTTTTACGCTATAATTTATGAATATGACGCAACAGGATACCGCAGTTTTTGATTTAATTGCCCAGGAAGAAAAACGACAGTTAAATGGAATTGAGTTAATCGCTTCGGAAAACTTTACAAGCCCTGCCGTAATGGAAGCCACAGGGTCGGTACTCACTAATAAATACGCCGAAGGTTATCCGGGAAAGCGTTATTACGGAGGATGCGAAGTAGTAGATGAGATTGAACAAATTGCGATAGACCGCGCTAAAGAATTATTTGGAGCAGCCTATGCCAATGTGCAGCCCCACTCTGGATCTCAAGCCAATACTGCTGTATTCCATGCCTTTTTAAAGCCTGGAGATAAGATATTGGGCTTTGACCTCTCTCATGGAGGACATTTAACCCATGGTTCTCCCGTCAATTTTTCAGGTCGCTTGTATAAAGCCCATTTTTATGGGGTAGAAGAAGCCACAGGGAGGCTGAATTACGACACGATTTTAAAAATTGCCCACGAGGTAAAACCGCAAATGATTATTGCAGGGGCTTCTGCCTATTCACGCGATATTGATTTTGCTAAATTCCGAGAGATTGCCGACGCAGTTGGGGCTTTTTTATTGGCAGATATTTCTCATCCCTCTGGGATGATTGCTACAGGTATGCTGAGCAATCCCATGCCGCATTGCCATGTGGTAACTACCACTACCCATAAAACACTTAGAGGTCCTCGTGGCGGGCTGATTTTGATGGGGGCCGATTTTGACAACCCCTTTGGTTTGACTTTAAAAAACGGTACGCCCCAAAAAATGTCTCATTTGCTCAATATGGCGGTATTCCCTGGAAATCAGGGAGGCCCTTTAATGCATGTTATTGCAGGAAAAGCAGTAGCTTTCCAAGAAGCATTGGCGCCCACCTTTAAAACCTATATGGAGCAAGTTAGAAAAAATGCACAGGCGCTAGCCGCTGCCTTCGTTGCCAAAGGTTACCACTTGATTTCTGGAGGAACAGACAATCATATGATGCTGATAGACTTAAGAAATAAAAATATTACAGGGAAACAGGCTGAACAAGCACTTGTAAAAGCAGAAATTACAGCCAATAAGAATATGGTACCTTTTGACGATAAATCTCCCTTTGTCACTTCGGGTATCCGTATTGGTGCAGCTGCTATTACCACGCGTGGACTCAAAGAAGCAGAAATGGCAACTGTAGTTGAGCTTATTGATCGAGTGATTCAAAACCCTGAGAGCGAAGCAGAGCTAAATGCTGTAGCCCAAAAAGTTCATGCCCTTATGGAAGGACGACCCCTTTTTGTAGCTTCTTAAAACAGTTCGTTTAGGACTACTGTTAATTACCGTTTATAAAAGACACATTCACCTTCTTCGTTTATATTGGTAATGAGACCCGAATAGTCATCTGTAAGTGTTGCGGTTATGGTTTGTCCAAAATCAGTAATTAATAGGCTTTCCCCTTCGATACGGTAGTTGGCCCTAAGATAGAATTCAGGGCTGGGTTCTTCTTCCCATTTTGCCCAGCCCTGCAGTTGAGTCTCGGAAATAATACGAAATTCTGTATAGTCCAAACCTTCTTGTAAGCCCTCTCCTTCTGTACACCGCCATACAGAGCCGATGAAGTCTTCTCCAAAAGCAAGTGAATTGGCATTATTATAATCCGCTTCAGTAAAGGTGTAGGTGTACCTTATCTTATTTTCATGTATAGAGTCTTTACTGTAATTTCCGAAGTTTAGAATATTGTATTTAGAGTTGTAAATAGGGGTAAATGAAATACTTTTTTTATTCCCAAATCTAACCACTACTGAATCCGCATAGGCAATTTCTGTTCTAAGTCCTAAACGAGAAGATTGATAATTTCTGGGGGTATGGCCTCTGGCTTTTTACTTTCTTTATTCAGGTAGCACCATTGGGTACTGCACACGGCGAGTACAGTTTGCTCAGTATTTAAGATTTCAACTATGCGCTCGGACAAAACGCCACGACTTTGTTTGACATAGGTTTTTAAAGTCAAAATTTCTCCTTTTAGTGCGGGTTGCTTATAGGTAATCATATGGCTACGCACTACCCAGATGCCCAGGGGTTTTTCTATTTCTTTTGTGAGTACTTCCCAGTGGGCTTGGGCCACATCTTGCACCCATTGGAGGTAGTGAATATTATTTACATGACCTAAGCCATCGATTTGCTCAGGTTGTACCTGTAGGGACATGCTAAAGGACTTCATTCTTTGGGGAGAATCTTGACTTCAAAAAGTTTGTCCCAATTTTTACCTGTAACAAAAAAGGTTTTGCGGCCAGGGTGGTAGGCAATACCATTAAAAACATTAAGTTCTGGGTGTTGGGTTACTTTATCTTTTAAACCTGAAAAATCTACTACACCTTCTACTGCACCAGTATGCGGATCAATAATGACAACCACATCTTTCTGAAACTGATAGGTATTGGCGTAAATTTTTCCTTCCACCCATTCTAATTCGTTAAGATTTTTTAGTGCCGCTTTATGCGTCATAACTTGGAGGGCTCCAATTTCTTTGTAGGTTTGGGGGTCCAGTCTCCAGATGCGGTGCGTACCGTCTGATTTAAAGAGCAGGCTGTCGTTATTACACAATCCCCAGCCTTCTTTACTCGCTTCAAAGGGAAAGGATTTTTCCATTTCAAGGGTATTTTTATCATAGACAAATCCTTTTTGTGCTTTCCAGGTGAGCTGTATGACTTTGTCTTTAAAAACAGTAAGTCCTTCGCCAAAAAAAGCAGCGTCTAAAGCTTTATTCTCTAGGATATCTCCCGTCTGGTAGTTTACAGTTCTCAGACTTGATTTTCTATTGAGGCCTGTGCTTTCATAGAGCAATTCTCCATCAAATTCTAAGCCTTGGGTATAGGCTTTTCTGTCGTGCGGATAAGTTTGTATAAGCTCATAGGTATAGAGTTTGGGTGCATTGGGGGCGAGTAAAGTAAAATTGATTGTCTTTTCAAACTGTTCGTCGCCTTGTTGTACAAGAGCTTTAAGTTCATAAATTCCAAGAGCTTCCCCTGTAAAGACATGGTTGGGGGCAATGGGTTTAGAATCCAAATAATAAGTTACAGTAGCCCCTTCTGGGAGTTTATTGATTTTCAGATTTAAAGTATCGCCCCAAGTAGCTTGATTTCCTTTTATTCCAGTTTGAATTTTAAACTGAGGCGTATTGGGCCCTCCGCATTTCATTAAGAATAGAATTAAAAAAAAAGATAAAAAGCTTTTCATAGCGGATGCCTCTAGGGGTTACTGTTGTTGTAAATTCAAAATTAAGCAATTAAAATGATTGTCGAACTGCGGGGAAGGGCTTATCTTTGTGGTGGGCAAGTCCTGCACAACCAGCTCCTGCTGAATCCCCCAGGGCGGGAACGCAGCAAGGGTAGGCGGTCGTAGCGGTGTGATGTAGGTCGCTTGCCCATTTTTTACTTTTTCAATGAGTTCTAAAGTGGTTTTAATTACGGGTGCTTCCTCAGGTCTTGGCCTGACTACAGCCGAGTACTTTCAACAAAAAGGATATAAGGTATATGGAACAAGTCGAAATCCGGAACCCTATAAAAATAAATACCCCTTTACTTTCCTTTCTTTAGACAATAGTAAACCCGAAAGTATAGCGGCCTGTATTACTCATATCCTAGGAGAAGCGGGTCGTATCGATGTACTTATTAATAATGCAGGGGTGGGCATAACCGGTCCGGTAGAAGAAATCGAAATGGCTGCAGTACGACAGCATTTTGAAGTCAATTGCTTTGGCCCTCTATATACGATACAAAATGTGCTTCCTATTATGCGCGCACAAAAAGAAGGCCTGATTGTAAATATTACCTCAATTGCTGCCGATATGGGTTTGCCTTTTCGAGGACCTTATTCTGCAGCTAAAGGTGCTTTAGAGCGTATGACAGAGGCTTTACGGATGGAAACTCAAGGATTTGGTATTCGAATTTGCAATGTGGCGCCTGGAGATTTTGTATCCGATATTGCGGCACGCCGTCATTATGCAGAACTCAAACCCGATTCTCCGTATTACAAAACCTACCAATTCAGTTTAGATCAGATGAACGATCATGTAGATCAAGGAATTGCTCCACACAAAATTGCCGAGAAAATTGAGGCGCTCGTTCACGAAAAAAAACCACAGGTACGCTATAAAATTGGAGCCCCTTTACAAAAACTTTCAGGGATTTTAAAAAGCCTGCTTCCAAGTCGTATCTTTGAAAAACTTTTAATGAATCATTATAAACTTTAACCACTTCTATTATGAAATTTTTTATTGACACAGCCAATCTTGATCAAATTCGCGAAGCGCAAGCACTGGGTGTTTTGGACGGTGTTACCACCAATCCTTCCTTAATGGCCAAAGAAGGCATCACAGGCGCTAATAATATATTAAAACACTATGTAGCGATTTGTGAAATTGTAGACGGGGATGTATCGGCAGAGGTAATAGCAGTGGACTTTGAAGGGATGGTTCGCGAAGGCGAAGCGCTGGCCGCACTGCACCCGCAGATAGTAGTAAAAATTCCCATGACTGAGAATGGGGTTAAAGCACTTAAATACTTTTCAGACGCGGGAATCAAAACCAATTGTACGCTCGTTTTTTCTGTTGGCCAGGCCTTACTCGCAGCCAAAGCAGGGGCTACTTATGTATCGCCTTTCATAGGAAGATTAGATGACAATTCTACAGACGGACTGGACCTAATTGAGGACATCCGATTGGTTTATGACAATTATGCGTATGATACAGAAATTTTAGCCGCTTCGGTGCGTCATACTATGCATATCGTGAATTGCGCAAAAATTGGTGCTGATGTTATGACAGGGCCTTTATCTGCAATTAAGGGACTGCTAAATCATCCGCTTACGGATATCGGCTTAGCCAAATTTTTAGCTGACCATAAAAAGGGAAATTAATACCGCCTCAGAGTCCTTTCAATAAAGACTCAAAATTTGAATCTGAAAAATTTCCAAAGCCTTCTATAAGTCTTCCTTTGGGGTCAATAATTATGGCTTTATTGAGCAAGGTTAAGACCCAGGCTTTGCTTGCATTTTCAAAATTGACCAAAGCGAATTGATCTACTGGGTCGAGTTCAAGTATTTTTTGTACTTCATCTACCATATTATTAAAGGGCTGAATGCAGATCCCGACAAAACGTACTTCAGGAAATTTTTTACGGTAAACGGACATCCTTTCTAAGGTATTGCGGTAGTGGTTCATTTGGGTTTGTGACCAAAAGTAAAGTACAGTGCTTTTTCCTTGTGCCAATTTGTTACTGGAAATCGTATCGCGCGCAGCATTTTGTAATTGTATTTCAGGTAAGGGTTTTGCCGCTTCCATTCGGCTGATGTCTGTGTGTAAATCCAATACTTCAGCCAAATAGACAGGAGAACTGTTTACAGTGGCGTAGTATTGTAAAAAACGTTCGTGCTGGCTGTGGTTTTCAAAATTTAGAATTTCTTCTAAGGCGATGGCCCGCGCTAAATTATTTCGTAATAGCGTCCCTTTTATTGACTTATCTAGCACTTCTAATCGATTGATATTGAAGTCAGTAGTTTGTTTGACTTGAAAATAAGAAGCCCCAGTCACCAGTGCTTTTTCATTAATAAAATTTAAGATATAATTGATATAAGGATCAAAAAAGGCAAGGTCATTATCTCCGTAATTTAGATATTTTCGATAGTCGAAATAAAGGCTGTCTTCTTCTTCTGTCCATTGTGATCCTCGCAAAAGGGCATAGCGCTCCCGTATTGTTGCATAGGGATATATATAGGCCGCCTGGGTTACTTTTTGAGCAGCAAGTGACAGCTTATTGACTGAATCCATACCAATCCACAATTTTTTCTTTTCAAGGACTAGTGAGTCTATTAAATGACTAAAGCTTTCACGCTTGCTCGAATATTTTCCAGATAAGTACTGGTTTTCTTTTTCCTGTTTGAGTACTAATTCCATTAAAAAGTTATTCTTGGACGCACCTCTTCCAGAGAATACAATGGATTCATCGAAAGCAGCTGCATTAATCCGAACCCAAAGACTGTCCCCTTTTTCAAGGAGTAATGACTGATATTCGGGAAGGTGTTCTAGCTTATAAATACCATTGGGGAGCGAATCAAATATTTTTTGAAAACGAAGCTGATCATCAAGGCTAAAAGTTTCTACAGTTCGGTTTCCTCCGTATAAGGTAACATTCCTTGATGAGGGGTTGATAATTTGTCCGGCAAGAAAAATGGATTGTGCCTCCTGCTTTTCTTTATTGCATGAGAGGGAAATAAGGCCCAAAAAAAGGAGAAAACAATAGACTTTCTTCATTTGTTAAAAATACAATTTTTCAAACTTAAAAAATAAGCCCAGAAGTGAATTCCCTCCCGGGGTTTTATGTAAGTTTGCATTTTTAAAATCAAAAGATGTTATCAGTTTCAAACCTCTCTGTTCAATTCGGGAAACGCATATTATTTGATGAAGTGAATGTCAGCTTTACGCCTGGAAACTGTTATGGTATTATTGGGGCAAATGGAGCTGGTAAATCTACCTTTTTAAAAATCTTATCGGGAAAGCAGGAAGCCAATTCGGGAAGTGTCCACCTAGAGCCTGGTAAGCGGTTATCAGTATTGGAGCAAAATCACAATGCCTGTGATGATTTTCCGGTATTAGAGACTGTACTTCGTGGCAATAAAAACTTATTTAATATCAAGTCAGAAATGGATGCGCTTTATGCCAAAGAGGACTTTTCTGATGCCGATGGGGATCGAGTAGGGGAGCTGCAACTCGCTTATGAAGAGATGAATGGCTGGAATGCAGAAAGTGAAGCCGCAGCATTACTCTCCAATCTTGAGATCTCAGAGGATTTGCATTTTAAAATGATGAATGAGCTCGATGGAAAACAAAAGGTTCGCGTTCTTCTTGCTCAGGCCCTTTTTGGGAATCCCGATGTGCTTATCATGGATGAGCCAACCAATGATTTGGATTATGATACCATTATGTGGCTGGAAAACTTTTTAGCCAATTATGACAATACTGTTATTGTGGTATCGCACGACCGCCACTTTTTAGATGCTGTATGTACCCATATTTCTGATATCGATTTTGGAAAAATAAACCATTATTCTGGGAATTATACTTTTTGGTATGAATCCAGTCAGTTAGCGGCCCGACAGCGCGCGCAGCAGAATAAAAAATCAGAAGAAAAAAAGAAAGAATTACAAGAATTTATTGCGCGTTTTTCTGCGAATGTAGCAAAATCAAAACAGGCTACATCTAGGAAAAAAATGATTGAAAAACTTGATATTGAAGAGATCAAACCCTCAAGCAGAAGGTATCCTGCCCTTATATTTGAACAAGAGCGTGAAGCAGGAGACCAAATACTGAATATCGAACAACTAACAGCTTCTTTGGATGGCATTCCCTTATTTCAAAATATAAATTTGAATTTAGCCAAAGGAGATAAATTAATCGTACATGCTAAAGACACCCGTGCCATTGAATTATTTTACGATGTGCTTATGGGTAAAGTCAAAGCCGACAAGGGTGAGCTGTCTTGGGGAGTAACGACTAACCAGGCTTACTTACCGGTAGACCATGACCATTTCTTTGAATCCCCTGTATCCCTTGTCGATTGGTTGCGTCAGTATGCCAAAACAGAAGAGGAGCGTGAAGAAGTATTTCTAAGAGGGTTTTTAGGGAAGATGCTTTTCAGTGGTGAGGAAGCGTTAAAAATGTCAAATGTGCTGTCTGGTGGAGAAAAAGTTCGCTGTATGCTTTCAAAAATAATGATGGAAAGGGCCAATGTATTAGTACTCAATGAGCCTACTAATCACTTAGATTTAGAATCGATTACCGCCTTTAATAATTCGCTGAAAAATTTTAAAGGAACTTTACTTTGCAGTACCAGTGATCATGCCTTTGCACAATCTTTAGGGAACCGAATTGTTGAACTTACCCCTAATGGAATGATAGACCGACATATGACTTTTGACGAGTACATGACGGATCCTAAAATCAAAGAACTCAGAGAAAAATTATACGCGTAAGTACTTATGCAAAAATGATATAAGTGCTAATCACAATTAAGGTGATTACTACACCCATAAGCCTTACCGGTTTCCATTGTGTAATATCGACTTGTTCAGTATACTGCTGAATATAGGCCTCCTTACGTGGATAAATTTTCCCAATGAAAAGCATCAGACCAATATTAAATATGAAAATAAGGGCCATAATATGCAAATAATGAGGGTATTCCCCCCCATTACCTTCAATATAACCTTTGAGAAAAAATTGACTAAAAGAATACAAAATTACTCCCACACCCATCGCAACTTTAGCAGCTATAGGGGGCACATATTGGGTAAGATAACCCACGAGAATGATAGTGAGTATTGGAATCGTATAACAGCCATTAATCTCTTGTAAATAGCCAAAAAGTCCTTCTGGGGCGTTGGCTATAGAGGGCGCAATGATCATAGATAATACTGCCAATCCGATGCCAAAGCCTTTGCCCGCACGAACAACTTGAACTTCAGAAGCTTCCTTATTGATATATTGTTTATAAATATCAAGTCCGAATAGCGTTACAGAACTGTTAAGCGCAGAGTTGAAAGAACTTAAAATAGCACCAAAAAGCACTGCGGCAAAAAAGCCTAATAAGGCGGGAGGGAGTACTTTATTGACTAATAAACCGTAGGATTGGTCACCCTGACTTGGATCCAGTGTATCGCCAAAAATATAAAATGCGATCAGTCCCGGTAAGACAACGATTAGTGGGCCTAAAATTTTAATAAAGGCAGCCAAAATAAGTCCCTTTTGCCCTTCGATAAGGTTTTTCGCACCCAAAGCACGCTGAATAATGGCCTGATTTGTCCCCCAGTAAAAAAGTTGTACCAATACCATCCCTGTAAATAAAGTACTAAAAGGAATGGCTGAGTAACTAGCACCCATCGCTTTAAACTTAGTCGGATCATTGGCATAAAGCGCCTCAATTCCATTTAGTAGGCTTCCATCACCTATATATAATAAGCCAAAAACGGGAATCATTAACCCCCCAATAAGCAGTCCTATAGCATTGACTGTATCTGAAACCGCGACCGCTTTTAATCCCCCAAAAATAGCATACAATGAACCGATAACGCCTATCGCACATACGGTGAGAACTAAAGTTTGACTTTGTTCCATTTGAAAGAGGTTGTTCAAATCAAACATTCCAATCAAGGCTATCGCACCAGAGTAAAGTACGATAGGGAGTAATACCACTACATAACCACTCAAAAATAAACCAGAGGTGATTGACTTGGTCATTGTATCATAGCGTCTTTCGAGAAATTGAGGAATCGTTGTTAAGCCACCCTTCAGGTAACGCGGTAAAAGGACCAGTGCTGTTACTACCATGGCTATGGCTGCGAGGGTTTCCCAAGCCATTACCAAAATTCCTTCATTATATGCGGAGCCATTTAGCCCCACTAATTGTTCAGTCGATAGATTTGTTAATAAGAGTGAAGCTGCAATGACAGGACCTGTAAGACTTCGTCCTCCTAGGAAATAACCGTCTTCTGTTTGTTCATTTGTAGAGCGAGTAGCGAGGTAAGCAACAATACCCACCAATAGGGTAAAAGCGATAAAGATGACAAATTGCATAGTTAAGTTAAATTCAATGTGAACTTAAAAGTATGAAAACAATTTCAAAGTTCGAGCGTTAAAAGTACCTCCCTCGCTTTTTCATACTCATCAGGGTGTACCCACACCTCTTGGTCGGTAGAAAGAGTCCCAAACCCGGCTAGACGCGCAGATTCTGCTTGGTCTTTTACGACTGGAACAATGCCCGTGCTGTCTAAGACATTACACAGTTTAGCAACGTCCATGGCGGTGCCGTAAAACAATCTCTTGTAGGCCTGGGACATTCAGTGGGGTTTTAAGCTTTATTGTATTTACTATTCCAAATAGCAGGGTTAAAATTCTTACCCAATGCAAAACCATAAAATAAGACAATTGAGGCGATTGCCTTAAACATAAAAAAATAGAGCATCCAATAGGATGACTGATCGGGTGTTTTTGTAAATAGGGTAAGAGGAGTAAATTCAGTGGCTACCCAACTGACCGCCAATAGGAATAGCAAAAGATTTCCTATACTCTTAAAAGGCCACATCATCATTTTTCTTAATGGGTGAAGGTCATTGCCCCATTTGTGAACCAAGTAGTAATAATCATTACCTAGCGGCACAAAAAGCAAGGGGTCGTCTTTTCTTTCAAGTCGAAATAAAACTGAAGGCGCCATGATTTTGAAATCTGAAAGTACTGTATTGTGTACAGATTCCATTTTTTCAATTTCAGCCTTTGCACTCTCAGGCAACTGTCCTTTAAAATATTTGAGGTCTAAAAAACGCAGACGGTAATCGATACAAACATTTTTGATATGCTCGAGGTGGTAAATCTTTTGGGTTTCTAGTTGATCAAAATCAAAACGATTAACAGTTTTGAGGCCATAAGAGGCTAAAAGGGTAGCTAAATGTGCAACAGTATCAGTGGTTTGCTGCTTTTTTCTTGTTTGAGACAGGACTTCCTCAATATTGGTTTTAGGGAGTAACTTCAACGACATCATTCTATTTCATTTTTACAAAAATAAAATAAAAATTTAAAATTTAGCTATTGAAAAAGAAGTGCTTAACGCAGTTCAGCCTCAAAATCTTTTTTAAAATTTTGAAGTAATTTTTCCATCACCTTGTCAACTTGTTTATCGGTGAGGGTTTTATTTTGATCCTGAAAGCTAAAGTTAATCCCATATGATTTTTTACCCTTAGCAAGAGATTTCCCTTCAAATACATCAAAGAGGGTCACACTTTTCAGAATTTTTCGTTCTGTTTTAAAAGCCAGTTTTTGTAAATCTTCAAATTGGACATTCTGATCTACCAATAAGGCAAAATCTCTTGATACAGTAGGAAATTTAGCAATTTCTTGATAATGAATAGTTTCCGAGAGGGCATCCTTTGCAAGTTGCTGCCAGTTCAATTCAATACAGTAGACTTCTTGCTCAATATTAAATTTTTTGAGTAACTCATTTGAAATCAGACCCATGATGCCATAGGACTTTTTATTATAAGTCATGGCAAAGCCGAGCTCAAAAATCTCATTTTCTACCCCTTCAAATTGCACCCCATCAAAACCTAATGTCTTGAGTAAATCAACAATTACACCTTTGAAATAGGAAAAACGATCTTGGTCTTTATTCGTATCCCAATGTGGCTCAAAAAGTTGTCCAGTCAGCACCATACAAAGTCTTTTCTCTTCGATATAGGCTTCGGCTTTTTTCCCATAGACCTTACCAAATTCAAAGAGTTTTAAATTTTTATTTTGACGATTTAAATTAAAAGAAGCGACCTCTAATAATTGATGAATTAAGCTTTGCCGCATTTTTGACAATTCTTGTCCCAGCGGATTAATCAGTTGGACTTCTTGGTGAAAATCTGATTTATAATCAGGTGTCGTGATAGAGTTGTTGAGGGTTTCGAAAAATCCCAAACTTGTCAAATGTCGGGCAGTCGCATTTTCAAGTTTATAAATACTTTTCCAATTATAATCAGGAGCAGCTTCATAAATCAGTGGTTTGGAGGCCAATTGATTATAGCCATAAACCCGTAAAATTTCTTCTATAACATCTGCAGGTCTCGTGACATCAACTCGGTAGCGCGGGATTGTCATTCTAATGCCTGTTTCTGAAACAGAGTTTATCTCGATTTCAAGCGCATTTAATATTGTATTAAGGTCCTTTTCTTCAATTTTTTGACCGACAGTACGTGTGATTTGATCAAAACTCAAAAAGATTTGATGTGCTGCAGCTAATGGTTTTGCAAATTCTTGAATTGCACTTGAAATTTCACCACCACATAGCTGTTTAATTAAAATTGCAGCTCGTTTAAGTGCCGTAATGCCAATTTCTGGGTCTATGCCTCTTTCAAAGCGAAAAGAAGCGTCTGTATTGAGGCCGTGATATTTGGCAGTTCTTCGAATACTTACTGGATCAAAATAGGCACTTTCCAAAAAGATTTGGGTTGTTGTTTCAGTAACGCCAGCGTCTTTTCCACCAAAAATACCTGCAATACAGTGGGGGACGTCTTCGTCTCCTATAATAAGATCCTCAGACTGTAAAGTGCGCTCGACCTCATCTAAAGTAGTAAAGGGAGTCCCTTCGTTAAAGGTTTTTACCCTGATTTTACTTTTAATTTTTGAGGCATCAAAAGCATGCAATGGCTGTCCCAGCTCATGCATGACATAGTTTGTCACATCAACCAGATTATTTTTTGGATTAATTCCAATGGCTTTGAGTCTATTTTTGAGCCATTGGGGTGAGGGGCCAACTTTAAGATTGCTGATTGTAAGGCCATAATATTGACTACATTTTTCAGTATCCTGAACTTCTACAGGGATAGTAAGAAGGTTATTGTCTACTTGAAAAGAGGAAGTTTCCGGATACGACCACTCAAAGGGAATTTCTCTTAATTTGCAGAGCGCCCTAAGGTCACGGGCCACACCAAGGTGGCTCATGGCATCTGCTCGATTGGGGGTTAGCCCAATTTCATAGACGGTGTCTTCTTCTATATCAAAAACGGTAGATGCAGGTGTGCCTTCCGCTATTTTTGGGTCTAATACAAGTATGCCTTCATGATCTGAACCGAGTCCTAATTCATCTTCTGCACAGATCATCCCCATACTGACCTCCCCACGGATTTTACTTTTATTGATTTTAATCGTTCTACCGTCATTAAAATAAAGTGTCGTACCCACAGTAGCAACGGCCACTTTTTGATCTTTTGCCACATTAGGGGCACCACAGACAATCGGGACAACGGTATCCCCGATAGAAACAGTTGTTTTTTTTAGTCGATCAGCATTTGGATGGGGTTCACAGCTGAGTACCTTTCCAACGACAACCCCTTTGAGTCCTCCTTTAATACTTTCGAAACTGTGCATACCCTCAACTTCGAGTCCTAAATCAGTTAGCATCCTGCTAATTTCTTCTTTGGGAAGCGAAACTTTAAGGAACTGTTGTAACCAGTTGTGAGAAATTTTCAAGCAAATAAATTTTTGAATAATCTAGATGCAAATATAAGAATCTATCCCACCTTTACTAGCTTATAAAATTCCAAACATTAGAATCAAATTGTGAGGAAGAAAGAGTACGCTTTACACATTGGTGAGTTGCCGCCTGTAAATGGGTGTCTTCTTTAAGAATTTTTAGGGCCTCACTGCGCGCCGCTTTGAGGAGGTTTTGGTCTTTGATAAGATCTGCAATTTTCAACTGTAAAATACCGCTTTGCTGCGTTCCCATAAGATTGCCTGGTCCTCTTAATTTCAAATCGACCTCCGCAATTTCAAACCCGTCATTGCTTTTTGTGAGGGTTTCCATACGGATCTGCGCTTCTTGTGATAATTTTGAGCCTGTCATTAAAATACAATAGCCTTGATCTGATCCTCTTCCGACGCGGCCACGTAATTGATGCAGTTGAGATAAACCAAAGCGCTCAGCACTTTCTATTACCATCACTGTAGCATTGGGAATATTTACCCCTACCTCTATTACTGTAGTGGCTACCATAAGCTGTGTCTTCCCTTGAATAAAGCGTTCCATTTCAAAGGCTTTGTCTTCCGATTTCATTTGACCATGAACAATACTTATTTGATAATTCGGTTTTGGAAAACTCCGTGAAAGACTTTCAAAGCCATCCATTAGGTCTTTATAATCCAGTTTTGAAGACTCTTGGATAAGTGGATAAACAATATAGACCTGATTCCCTTTTGCAATTTGGTCTTTAATAAAAGCAAAGACTTTTAGGCGGTTGGCATCGGTTCGATGGAGTGTTTTGATTTTTTTCCGACCCGGAGGGAGTTCATCAATCACAGAAAAATCCAAATCTCCATATAAACTCATTGCGAGCGTTCTGGGAATGGGAGTAGCAGTCATCACCAAAACATGAGGGGGAATTTCATTTTTTTGCCAAAGCTTGGCCCGTTGCGCCACACCAAATCGGTGCTGCTCATCAATGATGGCCAATCCCAACTGTTTAAATGTAACCTGATCTTCCAAGACGGCATGCGTGCCTACCAAAATACTTAATTCACCACTTTTGAGCTCTTCATCTATGCGTTTACGTTCTTTTTTTGGTGTACTTCCAGTGAGTAAGGCCACTTTACAATTCATTTTTTGAAGTTGTTCAGCCAAAGACTGATAATGCTGTTGTGCTAAAATTTCAGTAGGTGCCACCAAACAAGACTGGTAATTATTATCTAGGGCAATTAACATGATAAGTAAAGCAACAATCGTCTTTCCTGAACCCACGTCTCCTTGCAGCAAGCGATTCATTTGCCTCCCACTGCCCATGTCTTTTCTCAATTCTTTAATTACTTTTTTTTGTGCATTTGTCAGTTCAAAGTCAAGATATTTATTAAAAAAGGCATTAAAAGAAGGCCCTACTTTTTTAAAGAGTTGCCCTTTTATTTTTTGCTTACGTTGCGTATTTTTTAAAATTAACTGCAACTGTAAATAAAAAAACTCTTCAAACTTTAAGCGCATTTGAGCACGTGCTAAACTTTGTTGGTGATCGGGAAAATGAATTTGTCTAAGGGCTTCGTTTTTAGAAATCAGTTTGTACTGATTGATTAAATTTTGCGGTAGTGATTCTGAAAAATGACCACTTCGAGTGGTCAATAATTCTACCATCATTTTTTGAATTACTTTCTGTGAAACTCCTTTATTGAGAAGCTTCTCAGTAGAGGGATAAATAGGATAAAATGAAATTTTAAGCTGTTGCTGGAAATTTTCTTCAAGTTCAAGTTCAGGATGGGGGATACTGGCGACACCTTTGAACCAATTAATTTTACCAAAAACAATATAGTCTTCATTGAGTTTGAGCTGGTCTCTAATCCACTGATAGCCACGAAACCATACGAGCTCCATCTGACCACTGCCATCACTAAAGGTGGCGACTAATCGTTTCCCTCGTTTTTGCGGCACCAATTTGAGGGTCGTAATACGCCCTTTTATTTGAATTTCTGTATTGGTCTCAGGGAGTTCATTTATGCGATAAAACCGACTACGATCAATATAACGATTTGGAAAAAAATGTAATAAATCTTGGAAAGTATTAAGGTTTAATTCAGTTTTAAGCAAACGCGCACGTTCAGGCCCTACACCCTTTAAATAAACCAGCGGTGTTTGCATTGCATCCATTTTATTTTATAATTTTAGATAGGAGGTTCACGTCATAAATATAAATAGTTTACCCCAAGCGAGATCTATGCGGGCATTAGTTATTTCAGGAGGAGGCAGTAAGGGTGCATTTGCAGGGGGTATTGCTCAATACCTGCTGGAAGAAAAAAAGCATAATTATGATTTATTTATAGGTACCTCAACGGGCAGTCTTTTGATTTCACATCTTGCGCTGGGAAAAATTCAAACGATAAAAAAGGCATTTACCAGCGTCAATCAATCCAGTATCTTTAGTACCAACCCTTTTTTAATAGTAAACCGTAAAGGAGTAGAGCGGATAAAAATTAATCATTTCAATGTTTTGAAAAACTTTATTAGGGGGAGAAAAACCTTTGGAGAAAGCTTTAATTTAAAAAATTTGCTTGTGGAACAACTTACTGAAGCTGCTTTTACTCAATTAAAACAAAGCCAGAAACAGGTAGTTGTGAGTGTAGCCAATTTAACAGCCAATACGATAGAATATAAAGCCCTCAAAGACTGTACCTATACTGACTTTTTAGATTGGATCTGGATTTCCTGCAATTTTGTCCCCTTTATGTCTTTGGTAACCAAAGAGGGTTGCGAATACGCAGATGGGGGTCTAGGTTGTATTATTCCAATAGAAAAAGCCATTCGTTTAGGAGCTACCCATATAGACGCCATCCTTTTAGATACGGAATTTCAACATACCAATCGAATGCACGCCCGCAATCCTTTTGACACTTTAGGGACGGTTTTTAATTTTATTTCTGATCGGATAGAAATGCAAAATATGCATATTGGTAAACTAGTAGCTGAAGACTATAAGGCAACACTTAAAGTCTATTACACCCCTCGCGTTTTGACTACCAATTCATTGGTTTTCAACCAGCCCCAAATGAAAGCCTGGTGGGAAGAGGGTTATGAATACGCCAAAAACCACCCACACAATCAGTAAATCTTATTGAGATTAGATTTTTGTTGTAGAAGGACCCCTAAGCACTCCTTATTTTGCATTTAAAAAATCTACCGCCAGATTAGATAAGGCTTTTACACCCAATTGCATACTGGAGTCATCCACAAAAAAGGAAGGGGTATGATGTGAAGGCGCTTCACTTTCTTTTAGATTCAATGGCGTACCGCCTAGGAAAAAGAAAAAGCCAGGCACTTCATTTTGAAAATAAGAAAAATCTTCAGCACCAGTAATGGCATCAATTTCAAAGACTTTATCCTTACCCGCTACGCGTTCGAGTGTAGGAATCATCTTTTTTGTTAGGGCGATATTATTAAAGGTAATATCTGCTCCATCTTGTATTTCTACTGTAGCTTCAGCACGATAAGCAGCCGCTATGGTAGGAATCATTTCCTGCATCCTGTTTCGGATCAGCTCTTTCATTTCTTTGTCGAGTGTTCGAATCGTACCGATCATTTCCAATTCCTCGGGGATAATATTAAATCGGATGCCCGAATGAATTGAACCTACTGAGATTACAGCTCCTTCTTTAGTGAGTTGTGATTCTCGACTGATCAAAGTCTGTAATCCATTTATGATTTGAGCACTTGCCACGATGGGATCCACACTTTGCCAGGGAGTAGATCCATGGGCTTGTTTTCCTTTGACTTTAATCACAAAACGCTGTGAGGCTGCCATCATTCCCCCTGGCTTGTAGGTAATCTTCCCTACGTGGGTACCCGAATTAATATGCAGTCCAAAAATAGCATCTACTTTGGGATTCTCTAGAACCCCTTCTTCAATCATAAATTTGGCGCCTCCTTTTTCTCCAGGTGGGGGACTTTCCTCTGCAGGTTGAAATATAAACTTTACTGTTCCTGGAAAGGTCCTGTTTTTTGAAAGTACTTCTGCGACACCCATTAAAATAGCCACGTGCGTATCATGTCCGCAAGCATGCATAACACCTGTCTCCTGCCCATTAAAAACAGAAGTTACGGTAGACTTATAGGGTAAGTCATTTCGTTCTACCACAGGAAGGGCATCCATATCCGCTCTGAGGGCTACAATTTTACCGGGTTTTGTACCTTTTAAAATACCGACAACCCCTGTATGGGCTACCCCTGTTTGTACTTCTATGCCAAGCGATTTGAGGTGACTTGCAACATAGTCGGCAGTTTTAAATTCTCTATTTGACAATTCAGGATTTTGATGAATATGATGACGCCACTGGATGACTTTTGAGTCAATAGCTGCAAAATCTGAATCTTTAATTTGTGCGTATACAATGTTTGTGAAAAATATAATAGTAAGTAAAAATCGAAGGATATTCATTTTTGTTTTTTTTTTAAATATAACTGTTTATAAATAATTCATCATTTTGAATGACTCAAACAGATAATCCCTACTTTTAATGCACAATGCAAGACGGCTTAAACTCTTTTTTAGAGACACTTAATGAGGCACAACAAAAGCCTGTTTTACACAAAGAAGGCCCCCTTATTGTCATTGCAGGTGCGGGTTCGGGTAAAACCCGTGTCTTAACCTATCGCATTGCACATCTGATGGCTTCCGGAGTCGATTCTTTTTCAATTTTAGCCTTGACATTTACCAATAAAGCAGCTCGTGAAATGAAAGGACGAATCGCGGACTTAGTAGGGGAGAGTGAGGCTAAAAATTTATGGATGGGCACCTTCCATTCTGTATTTGCACGTATTTTAAGACAGGAAGCAGATAAGCTCGGCTATCCTTCCAACTTTACGATCTACGATACCCAGGATTCTGACCGCTTAATTGCAGCGATTATCAAAGAAATGGGCCTCGATAAAGACATTTATAAATACAAACAAATACGAAGTCGTATCTCAGCTTTCAAAAACAGCTTAATTACTGTAAAAGCCTATTATAACGACTACGACCTTCAAGAGGCTGATACCATGGCAAAACGCCCCCAAATGGGCGCGATATATAAAGAGTATGTAGAGCGCTGCTTTAAAGCAGGAGCAATGGATTTCGATGATTTGCTCTTACGGACCAATGAATTATTAAATCGTTTTCCTGAGGTCCTAGCGAAATACCAAGACCGCTTTCGCTATATCCTAGTCGATGAGTATCAAGATACCAATCACTCACAATATTTGATAGTTAGAGCCTTATCAGACCGTTATCAAAATATTTGTGTAGTGGGCGATGATGCCCAGAGTATTTATGCCTTTAGGGGAGCCAATATCAATAATATTTTAAATTTTCAAAAGGATTATGAGGATGTGGCGCTCTACCGCCTGGAGCAAAATTACCGTTCAACAAAAACAATAGTTGCTGCAGCAAATTCAATTATACAACACAATAAAAATAAAATCGATAAAGTAGTATGGACTTCAAATGATACAGGTGCGCCAATTCAGCTGAACCGATTGCCTACTGATGCTGAAGAGGGCAGACATGTTGCTTCAAGTATTTTTGAATTTAAAATGCAAGAACAGCGAAAAAATGCTGATTTTGCCATTTTATACCGTACAAATGCGCAATCTAGAGCCCTAGAAGATGCATTGAGAAAGCGGGATATCCCTTATCGTATTTATGGTGGACTTTCATTTTACCAGCGTAAAGAAATTAAAGACGTACTGGCTTATTTAAGACTAATAGTAAATCCTAAAGATGAGGAAAGTCTAAAAAGAGTGATTAATTATCCGGCTCGGGGCATAGGTCAAACTACAGTAGATAAACTCGTAGTAGGCGCCAAACAGCACGGACTTTCATTATTTGAGACCATGATTAAGGCACCGGAATTAGGGCTTTCCCTTCATTCGGGTGCACTTACCAAGCTTTCCAATTTTGTTACCCTGCTACAGCGTTTTCAAATAGAGAACGAAACGCTTAATGCTTTTGAGATTGCCGATCTAGTCACTAAAAAGATAGGTTTAGTACAAGAACTAAAAAAAGATGCTACCCCAGAGGGCATTGCGCGTATTGAAAATGTAGAAGAATTGCTTAATGGTATTCGCGATTTTACTGAAGGACAGCGAGAATTGGCTGATGCTACGGGCAGTTTAAGTGAGTTTTTAGAGGATGTGGCTTTGGCTACTGATTTAGATCAAGATGATGATCCTTCTATAGATAGGGTGGCTCTAATGACGATTCACCTCGCTAAAGGACTGGAATTTCCCTATGTCTATATTGTAGGACTTGAAGAGGACTTGTTTCCCTCTGCGATGAGCTTAAATACACGAGCCGAATTAGAAGAAGAAAGGCGTTTGTTTTATGTAGCGCTCACACGTGCTGAAGAGCGTGCTTTTCTTTCCTACACACTTTCTAGATATCGCTGGGGAAAATTAATAGATGCTGAGCCCAGTCGTTTTATTGAAGAAATCGACCCTCAATACCTTAATCGCATTGTTCCAGAAGATCGTTACCAATTTAAACCCTTTATGAATACTTCAATTTTTGAGGAGGGTACCGATACGAGTTCCTTTCAAAAAAGGAAATATAAAGAAAAAACACTCACAAGTCCTACGCCTTCACAATTACAAAAGCTGAGGAAACTCGAACAGAAACAGGATCAGGTTGTCGCCAAAGCCCCACTGCATCTAGAAGTAGGTATGGAAGTAGAGCACAGTCGGTTTGGAACTGGGATTGTAGAGGCTTTAGAAGGAACAGGCAGCGATCAGAAAGCGGCCATTAATTTTAAGGGATTTGGTATAAAAAAACTCCTTTTACGTTTTGCGAAATTAAAAGTCAAATAAGCTCTGATGGCTGATTTTATATCGATTTATTCAGACAATCCCAATCCAAAAGACCTCCAACAGGCGGTAGAAGTCCTAGAAGGGGGAGGAATAATTATTTTCCCTACCAATACAGTTTACGGTTTGGGTTGCTTGAGTAATCACCCCCAAGCACTGGATCGATTTGCTAAGCTAAAAGGGATAAAATTAGAGCACGCCCCATTGAGTTTTATTTTCCCTGATATACGATCACTCACACCTTATGTAGCTCCGATGAATTCTCAAGTTTTCAAATTGGCAAAACGCTTATTGCCAGGTCCCTACGCTTTAATTTTGGAAGCCGCTCCTAAATTGCCTAAACCCTTTCAAAAAAGAAAAAAAATTGGGGTTCGTATTTCTGAACACCCAGTATTAAAGGTATTACTTCCTATGCTCAGTGCTCCATTAATTACAAGCTCACTGCATGATCCAGATGAAATTCTGGATTATACGACCGACCCTGAAACTCTTTTTGAGCAATGGGAAACGAAAATTGACTTAATGCTCTCAGCAGGATACGGCAGCAATATTCCTTCTACAGTATTGGATTTAACAACAACTCCTTTTGAAGTCATCAGAGAAGGAGCGGGGGAAGTTCCTTTTTAATTTTTTGTTAAAGGACTAGCCTTCCATACAAGCAATAATTTGATGTGCTACCTCTAGTGCTTGAGCACCCTCTTTAAGACTTACGCGGGGAATACTTTTGTTTTCGATACATGAAGCAAGGTGTTCCAATTCGTCTTGTGTCGGATTTGTTTTAGGGATAGTGGGATTTTCGAAGAGAACTTGTTTTTTTTCACCTTCCGCATTACTCAATACAACGGCTAAGTCTTCTGCTGACTCTGGATCATGGTCTTTTATTGTTAAGATTTCAACCTGTTGAGTAAGATAGTCAACTACCAAAGAGGCATTTTTTTGAAAAAATCTAGATTTGCGAACTTTCTTCAATGAAACTCTACTGGCTGTCAGGTTTGCTATACAGCCATTTTCAAATTCAATTCGTGCATTGCAAATATCAGGGCTCTTGCTTATTACAGCTACTCCTGAAGCCTGGATATTTTTGATTGGGGCCTTTACAGTACTTAATACAATGTCAATATCATGAATCATAAGATCCAAAACTACAGAAACTGTGGTTCCTCTCGGATTGAATTCTGCTAAACGGTGCGTTTCTATAAATCGAGGATTCTCAATAAAAGGCTTTAAGGCGATATAAGCAGGATTAAACCGCTCTATATGTCCCACTTGTCCAATCACCCCCTTTTGTTCGGCCAATTGGATAATTTCAGTTGCTTCAGCCACAGTTGCTGCCATCGGTTTTTCGATAAAAAGGTGTTTTCCCGCTTCAATGGCTTTTTGAGCGATTGAAAAGTGGGTTTGGGGGGTACTGACAATATCAACTATATCAACAGCATGGATCAGCTCCTCTGGACTTTGAAAGGCTTTGTGCTTTTTTAAAAGGTCCGAAGATTGAGCGAGATCCAAATTGGGGTCATAATAACCGATCAGCTCTAATTTTGGTGATGCAGCAATAACTTTGATATGTATTTTACCCAAGTGGCCTGCACCAAAAACTCCGACTTTTAGCATAGCATTGTCCTTTATCTCAAAAGTACAATCAAATTCATTATAATTAGAAAAAACTAAATTAAATTTGCTCGCTATGCGGGATACGCCAAAACATCAAGGGCAAAGGAATCAACTCGTAGAGTTGCTTCGTAAAAAAGGGATTAAAGATGAAATTGTACTTACTATTTTGAATCAGGTGCCCCGCCATCTTTTTATGGATACTGCATTAGCAAATTTTGCCTATGAAGATAAAGCTTATCCTATTGCTGCAGATCAGACAATTTCTCAGCCCTATACAGTTGCATTTCAAACTGAATTACTCCAGTTGTCTTCTACTGATAAAGTTTTAGAAATAGGAACTGGATCTGGTTACCAAACGGCTGTATTATTAGGAATTACCCCCTTTGTTTATACGATAGAGCGTCAGCAGACGCTCTTCAAAAAGACGCAGCTCTTGTTTCAAAAGCTAGGAATACGTCCTAAAAAGCATCTATTTGGAGACGGCTATTTAGGTTTTGAGGCAGCGGCCCCCTATGATAAAATAATTGTGACTGCTGCAGCTCCTGAAGTTCCCAAAGCCCTTTTAAAGCAACTTAAAATAGGAGGAAAACTAATTATTCCTTTAGGGGATAAAGAACAAATAATGACCCGATTTACCAAAACGAGCGAGACAGCCTTTGATAGGGAGCAATTTGGACATTTTCGATTTGTCCCAATGCTGGAAAATAAAATTAAGTGAATTTTATATTGGATTGCTATGACACTATTTGAAAATACAGAACGGGCCTTTATACACAAATCTAAAAGTGAATTGTATAAAACTTATCTCCTTTTTACTATTTTCTCATACCCGCTTTTTGTTCGCATTTCGGGTCAATTAATTGTCTTCCTTCTCAAAATTGGGTTTCCCATTAAAGGGCTTTTAAAGCGAACTGTTTTTGAACAATTTTGCGCAGGCCAGCAGGAAAAAGATTCTATAAAAGTGGTGGAGTCATTATACAACTTTAAGGTCAAATCCTATATGCATTATGCCTCTGAGGGACAGAAAACAAGCGAAGGCATGGAGGAAAGTTTAAAGAAAATTCTAGAGACAATTAAACTTTCTCAAAATAACGAAGCACTTCCCTTTACTGTTTTTAAAAGTACTGCGTTAGGACCCGCCCGTTTATTTGAGAAACAAACTGAGGGAGTTGCCTTAAGTGCTGAAGAGCAACTAGAGTGGGAGCAGGCATTAGCACGAATTAACCGCTGTTGTGATTACGCTCAAGAATTGAATGTAAGGCTCTTAATTGATGCAGAGGAGTCATGGCTTCAGGGGGCCATCGATCAAATAGCCTTGACATTAATGAAAAAGTATAACCAGGGCGCTCAGCCATTGATTTATACGACTATGCAAATGTATCGTAATGACCGACTGCCTTATCTCAAAATGCTTATTGATGAAGCGAAATCAGCAAACTTTCAGATCGGAATCAAATTAGTACGGGGCGCTTATTTGGAAAAAGAAAATCAAAGGGCTATAGAGCGGGGCTACCCCTCTCCATTATGTCCAACTAAGGAAGCTACTGATGAAAATTTTAATCAGGGCTTGTATTTAATTTTAAACCACTTAGACCATTGTGAATTATTTTTAGGGTCGCATAGCGAAGACAGTACGCAAAGGTTAGTTGATTGGATGAAAACACATCAAATCCCTGCCAACTCTCCTAGAATTTGGTTTTCGCAGCTTTATGGGATGGCAGACTTTTTGTCATTTAATCTTGCCGATCTCGGTTATCAAGTAGTAAAATATGTGCCCTATGGTCCTTTAAAAGAAGTTATTCCTTATTTAATTCGCAGGGCAGAGGAAAATAGTGCTGTTCAAGGCCAAAGTCCTCGAGAATTGACACTCATAAAACGAGAATTGAAACGCAGAAGAGAAGTTAAGGCTGACGGTAGCTTATAAGGGTCACTTTTTTTGCGCAATTGGCGACTTCAAAAATAGTTTTTGCTGGCTGTTTACCCTCAAGCTGATAACGTTTACACGAATCTCTTTGTGTATCACTCTTTGAAAAATCGACTGTGGCTGTATGTATAAGTTCTTTAAGCAAGTCTTTATTTAATGCCGGATAGCGATCGGAAAGAGCAGCTGGAATGACGAGCTCTTTTTGAAGTAAATTATCTATTACTCGGGCATTAGGAGTATAATTACAACTTGTTTTTTTTCCATTCAAAATAAAGGCTAAAAAGATCAGTCCCACAGAAAAACCTCCCAAATAATAACCCAATCGATAGAGTGTTTTCACAAATGCTAAATTTTAATTTTACTTAATACGCGAGCGCCTTCTTTTTCGACTTTAAGCTGAAAAAAATCATAATTTAAAGGGAGATGAGGAGCGATTTTATCTGCCCATTCTAGAAAGCATAAATGACCTGAGTCTAGATACTCCTCTATACCGAAATCTAAGGCTTCATTAGGATGGTCAAGGCGGTAAAAATCAAAATGATAAAAAAAAGCCTTATTATTTTTATAGCAGTTTATCAAGGAAAAAGTTGGGCTACTGACTGTATCAGAAGCACCTAAAAGCTTTACCGCCTCTGCTATTAGGGTGGTTTTTCCTGCGCCCATTTCTCCATCAATTCTGATTACAAAAGTGGAACTGTGGTCGAGTAAAAGCTGAGCTGCTGCCTTTATTTCATCGAGTTTGAAGCGAAATTCCATTGCGTAAAAATAGTACTATCGCCCTTTTAAAACAACAAAAGGAATAATCATTTCTTCAAGTGAAATCCCCCCATGTTGAAAGGTGTCCTTAAAGAGTTTGGCGTAGTAATTAAAATTATTTTTATAAACAAAATAAGCGTCGCTTCGCGCAAAAATATAGCGACTATTGATTCCATAAAATGAAGGCAATTCAAATGCTGAGGGGTTTTCACAGCACAAAACATCTTTCGCTTCAAAAGTCAAACTTTTCCCCGACTTATAACGTAGATTGATGCCGGTTTCTTTATCTCCTATCACTTGACTAGGAGCACCGACATTTACAGTTCCGTGATCTGTTGTCAAAAGAATTTGAAATCCAAGTTCACTGGCTTTTTTGAGTAATTCTTTTAGTGGGCTGTTCTTAAACCAGGTAGCAGTTAATGAACGATAGGACTTGCTATCAGAAGCCAACTCCTTAATAACTTCCATTTCGGTTTTGGCATGAGAGATCATATCCACAAAATTATAGACAACAGTAGTAATCCCCTCATGGGTGTGGTTTGCTAAATTTTTAATAAGCTGATGACATTGTTGGAGTTGCGTGATTTTATGAAAACTTGATGTTCGTGTGATCCCTAATCGCTTGAGTTGCACCTGAAGTAAATCGTGCTCGTGTAAATTTTTACCGCCCTCATCATTGTCATTTTTCCACCAATGAGGAAATTTTTCGCTAATCTTTTGTGGGGTTTCTCCAGCAAAAAATGCGTTTCGGGCATATTGCGTTGTCGTAGGCAAAATACTGAAATAAGCTTTTTCACTAACTAGAGAGAAATATTCATTTAGCTGTGGAGCAAGGATTTTCCATTGATCATACCGTAGGTTATCTATCATCAATAGTAGAGTAGGTTGCTGTGTTTTGAGCTCAGGCAGCACCAATTTTTCAAAGACATTATGGGAAAGCACAGGACCGTCAGAATTTTGCAGCCAATCGGAATAATTTTCAGCAATAAACTTTGCAAACTGATGATTGGCTTCTTTTAGTTGAATCTCAAACGCCTCAAGCAGACTCTTGTCATCAAGGGTTTCGAGTTCTAATTCCCAATAGATTAATTTTTTAAAATAGGCCACCCAATCCTGGTAGGAATCTAGTCCCGCTAAAGAAAGGCTGATCTCTCGAAACTCTTTTTGATAATTCTGGGTTGTTTTTTCAGCGATTATGTTTTTGTGATTGAGGATTTTTTTAAGAGAGTGTAATATCTGATTGGGATTGACAGGCTTGATTAAGTAATCAGAGATTTTGGCCCCTATGGCCTCATTCATGAGCTGTTCTTCCTCATTTTTAGTAATCATAATGACAGGTAGGTTAGGGCGTATATTTTTAAGTTCACCTAAAGTTTCTAAGCCATTGAGACCCGGCATATTCTCATCTAAAAGAATAATATCAAAGTCCTTATTTGTCAGTAATTCTAGGGCATCTCTTCCATTGGAACAAGGTGTTGTTTGGTAGCCGCGTTCTTTGAGAAATAAAATATGTGGTTTTAGTAGATCGATTTCGTCATCTACCCATAAAATATTGATCCAATTCATTTAGTATCTTTGTCGCTCACAAATATAATCTTGGCCCACCAAAAAAATACGTTGTTCAATGATCCAATTTATGGATTTATTTCCATAGAAACCCCATTGCTTTCTGAACTTATTAATCACCCGTTCTTTCAACGCTTGCGTAGAATATCTCAAATGGGCTTGTCCAGTCTGGTCTATCCTGGGGCCCACCATACACGTTTTGAGCATGCCTTAGGCGCCATGCATATTATGCAAAAAGCGATAGCTGTTTTAGAAGGAAAAGGAGTTGAAATCAGTAAGGCTGAACAGGAAGCCATGCAAATCGCGGTTCTACTTCACGATATTGGTCATGGTCCTTTCTCTCATGCTACAGAAAATATCCTCCTTCAAGGTGTACACCACGAAAAAATATCGCTTCAAGTAATTGCACTACTCAACACAAATCTTGATGGGCAGTTAGATTTGGCTTATCAGATTTTTACCAATCAGTATCCTAGAAAATTCATGCACCAACTCGTCTCCGGACAAGTTGATTTAGACCGCCTCGATTATTTAAAACGAGACAGTTTTTACACAGGTGTAACAGAGGGAAATATAAATACTGATCGGATTTTAGCGATGATGAATGTGCATAATGAAGAACTGGTATTTGAAGTTAAAGGGATTCATTCCTTGGAGAAATTCCTTTTAGCCAGACGATTAATGTATTGGCAGGTGTATCTACACAAAACCAGCCTGGCTGCTGAACTTCTTCTCATCAAAACACTCGGGCGTTTTAAAGATTTAATTTCTTCAGGGAGCGAACAATTAGCCTCTTCACATTTTCTTTATCCTTTTTTCAAATTAAATACGACAAATACGCTTGATGAATCGATTTTAAGACATTATTTAAGCCTTGATGACACTGATATTTATCAACTTCTAAAATCTTGGCAGCAGCATCCAGATTTAGTCTTATCTAGGCTTTCAAAGCAATTAATCCAGCGACAATTGCCCAAAATAAAAATGAGTGATATTCCTTTTACCCAAGAGCAAATCGATAAAAAGCGAATACGCTTGGGAAGCTTTGAAAATCAACCAGATGTTTATAATTATTTTGTTTTTGAGGGCAGTATTTCAAACCAAACATACAGATCAGATGATTCTCAACTGCTCTTATTGGATAAAAACAACCATGTTTTTCCTATTTCTAAGGCCATCAATTATTTGGATTTCAAACAATTTTCAGCACCATTGACCAAGTACTATCTCTGTTATCCAAAGTCAATTAATTCCCTATAAAATTTCTACTTTTACTTTATGAATTTTACAGCCTTAGAGATTTCTGAAAAATTTAGCGGTAGTATTGAGGGTAATGGCGATGTACTCATTTCTAAGCTTTCAAAAATTGAAGAAGCTGAAGCGGGCGCACTCAGCTTTATAGCACATCCTAAATACATCCCTTTTTTAGCTTTAACTAAGGCAAGCGCTGTATTGGTTGCTCATGATCTTGAGACTTCTTACCAGGGGCCGGCTACACTTATTCGCGTTACAGACCCTTATATTGTTTTTACACAATTAATGAGGTCCTGGGCTGAACTCAATAAAACAGAGTCACCCAAGGGCATACATGCTACTGCACTTATTGATCCAACAGCGACTGTTGCTAAAGGGGTGGCTATCGGACCTTATGTTACTATAGGACCAAAGACTAGAATCGAAGAAGGGGTGCTCATACAAGCGCACTGTGCAATAGGTTCACAAGTGACTATAGGAAAAGGAAGTATTCTCAATGCGAGGGTAACCGTTATGGATGAAACAGAAATAGGCTCAGCCTGTATAATTCACCCAGGAGTTGTTATAGGAAGTGATGGATTTGGATTTGCGCCTCAAGAAAATAGCACTTACCTAAAAACACCTCATCTCGGAAAAGTAATTATCAAAAATAAGGTAGAAATAGGGGCGAATACCACTATAGACAGAGCGACGCTTGGCGCGACACTTATTGAGGAAGGCGTAAAACTGGATAATTTAGTCCAAATTGCCCATAATGTAGAAATTGGGCCACATACTGTAATTGCTGCGCAAACAGGAATTGCTGGATCCTCAAAAATTGGATCACATTGTATAATTGGAGGACAAGTAGGGATTGCGGGTCACCTCAATATAGGAGATCACGTACGTATCCAAGGACAAACAGGAGTAGTGAGCAATCTATCTGCTGGGAGTACAGTGCAAGGAACGCCTGCTTATGATTATCGTTCCTATTACAAATCCTACACCTTGTTTAAACGCTTTCCTGCAATTGAAAAAAGACTGAGTAGCATAGAAAAAAAGAACTGACATGATAATAACCACTGAGAAACAACAAACTTTAGCAAAAACAGTAAGCCTAGAAGGGAAAGGGTTACACACAGGAGAAACTGTAAAGCTGGTCTTAAAACCTGCTCCCGAAGACACGGGTATTGTTTTTCATCGAATAGATTTAAATCCCCCGGCAGCACTCCCTGCATTAGCAACTCGTGTCGATGCCACTTCGCGGGGTACCTCACTCGAAATGGATGGGGTTAGCATTATGACTACTGAGCACCTTTTGGCCGCGCTTTATGCCGCTAAAATTTCTAATTGTTTGATTGAAGTCAACAGTTCAGAAATTCCTATTATAGACGGCTCATCAAAACCTTTTACTGAAGCAATTATTAAAGCGGGAATTGAAGTCCAAGAGGCCGAAAGAGAACTATTTGTAGTCAATGAAGTGATTCAACATCGTGATCCTGAAACTGGGAGTGAAATACTTCTACTGCCTGCTGATAAACTTTCTTATAGTGTTATGATTGACTTTGAAACCAAAGTCTTAGGCACCCAAAATGCACACCTTCATGATCTCGAAGATTTTCAGAAAGAGATTGCTTCTGCTCGAACATTTAGTTTTTTGCATGAATTAGAATCTCTGCTTGATCAAGGCTTGATTAAAGGTGGGGATTTAAGTAATTCACTTGTATATGTAGATCAACGACTTAAACCTGTTCAATTAGAAAAACTCAAAAAGGTTTTTGGGAAAAAAGAACTCAGTGTAAAGGCCAATGGACTACTTGACAACGCTAAACTTAATTACCCCAATGAGGCTGCACGTCACAAACTTTTAGACTTAATAGGTGATCTTGCTTTAGTAGGAATGCCCATTCAAGGAAAAATAATTGCCACAAAGCCTGGACATAAAATCAATACTGAATTTGCGAAAATACTTCTCAACCATATTAAAGCAGAAAAGAAATCTATAGTGCCTGAGGTGGATCTATCAAAACCTGCCGTTATGGATATTAATCAGATAATGAATATGCTTCCGCATAGACCTCCTTTTCTTTTGGTTGACAAAATTTTAGAATTATCTGACCAACATGTGGTAGGGCTAAAAAATGTGACAATGAATGAGTCTTTTTTCCAAGGTCATTTCCCTGGGGCACCTGTCATGCCTGGTGTTTTACAGATTGAAGCCATGGCCCAAGCTGGAGGAGTATTGGTTTTGAGTACAGTGCCAGACCCTGAAAATTATTTGACATTTTTTATGAAGATAGACGCTGTTAAATTCAAACGCCCAGTTTATCCTGGGGATACATTAATTTTTAAACTTGAACTTTTAACCCCAATTCGAAGAGGGATTTGTAATATGAGAGGATACGCCTTTGTAAATGATCAGTTGGTCAGTCAAGGTGATTTGATGGCTCAAATTTCAAAACGCACAACCTAAAAAACCCCAATGAAAACAAACTTAACTCATGTTCACCCCAATGCGAAAATAGCACCCAATGTAACAATCGACCCTTTTACAACCATTCACAATAATGTTGAAATAGGGGAGCACACTTGGATTGGCTCAAATGTGACCATTATGGAAGGTGCACGCATCGGCGCACATTGCAAAATATTTCCAGGTGCAGTTATTGCGGCTATTCCTCAAGATTTAAAATTTAAAGGAGAGGATTCATTGGCACTCATAGGAGACTATTCGGTAATTCGTGAATGTGTAACAATTAATAGGGGGACGGCTGTTTCTGGTAAAACAGAGGTAGGTGCACATTGCCTGATTATGGCCTATTCCCATATAGCCCATGATTGTAATATAGGAAACTATTGCATATTTTCTAATAATACAACCCTTGCAGGGCATATTAATATAGGAAATTATGTCGTTTTTTCTGGACTTACTGCCATTCAACAGTTTTGTCAAATAGGGGATTTTGCCTATGTTGCGGGAGGTGCACTTGTAAGAAAGGACATTCCTCCTTTTGCTAAAGTGGCGCGAGATCCTCTCGTTTTTTTAGGAATTAATGCAGTTGGAATGGAGCGCAATGGTGTATCCGCCTCGAGAATTGAACAGGTCGATGAAGTATACCGCATACTTTTTAAGCGCAAGCTTCATTTATCTCAAGCAATAGAAGTCGTTAAAAAGGAAGTAGGGACCAGTGCTGATCGAAATCAAATTTTGGATTTCATAGAAAAATCAACATTAGGAATTGTTAGGGGGTACGGACAAAAAAGTTAAATTTGCATAAAATTATGGCGACAACATCAGATATTCGAAAAGGACTGTGTATAAAGTACAATAATGACATCTATAAGATCATTGAGTTTTTGCACGTCAAACCTGGAAAAGGTCCTGCTTTTGTTAGAACTAAACTGAAAAGCGTTACCTCAGGTAAAGTATTAGATAATACCTTCTCTGCAGGGCATAAAATTGAAGACATCCGGGTAGAAACACACAAATATCAATACCTCTATAATGAAGGGGATCGTTTTCATTTTATGAATACAGAGGATTACAATCAAATTAGTTTAGAGAAAACCATTTTAGATAATCCAGGGCTTTTAAAAGAAGGGGAAATCGTAACTATTGCGATTAATTCTGAAGATGGTTTGCCCCTTTCCGCAGATATGCCCGCTAGTGTAGTTTTGGAAGTAACACATACTGAGCCGGGTGTAAAAGGAAATACCGCAACTAATGCCACAAAACCGGCTACCCTAGAAACAGGGGCTTCCATAAATGTTCCTCTTTTTATCAATGAAGGGGATAAAATTAAAGTGGATACTGATAAAGGAAATTATCTGGAGCGCGTAAAAGAATAACCACATCAAACTAAATTGAGAAATTAAACTATGAGTGTACTTGTTAATAAAGCATCAAAAATAATTGTGCAAGGATTTACAGGAAGTGAAGGAACATTCCACGCCACCCAAATGATTGAATATGGAACCAATATAGTGGGTGGGGTTACTCCAGGAAAAGGAGGCCAGCAGCATTTAGAGAAGCCCGTATTTAATTCTGTGGCTGAAGCAGTGGCGGAAGTGGGAGCTGACACTACAATTATATTCGTACCACCCGCTTTTGCTGCTGATGCCATTATGGAGGCTGCTGAAGCGGGGATAAAAGTGATAATCACCATTACAGAAGGCATACCCGTTAATGACATGACTAAGGCTTTCCACTATGTAAAATCGAAAGGAGCCACTTTAGTGGGACCCAATTGTCCAGGTGTTATTACACCTGAAGAAGCCAAAGTAGGTATTATGCCCGGTTTTGTCTTTAAAAAAGGAAAAGTAGGGATTGTCTCAAAATCAGGAACCCTTACCTATGAAGCTTCAGATCAAGTGGTCAGCCAAGGCTTGGGTATTTCTACCGCTATAGGAATTGGAGGAGATCCTATTATAGGAACCACTACTAAAGAAGCCGTAGAACTTTTTATGAATGATCCTGAGACCGAATGTATTGTTATGATTGGGGAAATTGGTGGCCAGCTAGAAGCTGATGCTGCGCAATGGATTAAAGCCTCTGGCAATAAAAAGCCAGTAGTAGGGTTTATTGCAGGGGAAACTGCCCCCAAAGGCCGTACAATGGGTCATGCAGGAGCCATAGTTGGTGGAAGCGAAGATACTGCTGAAGCCAAAAAAAGAATTATGCGTGAATGTGGGATTCACGTTGTTGATTCTCCCGCACAAATAGGAGCTAAAGTAGCTGAACTCATAGCTTGATTCAATTATGAAATTATTAGAAGGAAAAACAGCGATTATTACAGGAGCAAGCCGAGGAATTGGTCGTGGTATTGCTAAAGTTTTTGTAGAGCAGGGCTGCGCTGTAGCATTTACCTATAGCAGCAACCAAGCGGCTGCAGAGGCACTAGTTGCAGAACTCTCAAGTCAGGGCGTGCAAGTTAAGGGGTATCAGAGTAATGCAGCTGACTATGAAGCTGCCGAGCAGCTTATAGCCGATGTACTAAAAGATTTTGGATCTATAGATATTTTGGTCAATAATGCGGGTATTACAAAAGACAACCTACTCATGCGCATGAGTGAGTCAGATTTTGATCAAGTGATGGAAGTCAATCTTAAGTCAATTTTCAATATGACCAAAGCGGTGCAGCGCACTTTTCTCAAGCAGCGTAAAGGATCCTTGATACATATGAGCTCAGTAGTAGGCGTAAAAGGGAATGCAGGTCAAGCGAATTATGCCGCTTCAAAAGCGGGGATTATTGGCTTCTCAAAATCAATCGCGCTAGAGCTCGGTTCGCGAAATATAAGATCAAATGTGATTGCCCCTGGATTTATAGAAACAGAAATGACTGCTCAGCTTTCTGAAGAGGTCGTTCAAGGGTGGAGAGATGGAATCCCTCTTAAAAGAGGAGGGCAACCGGAAGATGTAGCCAATGCCTGTGTCTTTTTGGCTTCTGATTTATCAAATTACATCACTGGACAAGTGCTCCATGTTGATGGTGGAATGTTAACCTAATTTTAATTTACATAGTATGCAAAAATTACCCAAAATTGGCTTACCGGTCATCTTACTGATCGTTGTCATATTAATCTTTATCTCCAAGTCATCCATTAATATTGGCTATGGGGAAGCAGGCGTTTTATTTAAAACTTTTGGTGGAGGTGTCGTAACAGACGAGCCGCCATTAGGAGAAGGATTTCATATTATCTCCCCTTGGAATAAAGTATATATCTATAATGTCAAGCAACAAGAGTTTTTTGAAGGAAATATGCAAGTACTCTCCTCTAATGGTCTTGAAATTTCATTAGATGTATCTGTACTTTATCAGCCCAAATATGAAGAATTAGGACTCCTTCATAAGACAAAAGGTGAGAATTATGTCAATATTGTTTTAATCCCACAAATACGAGCTGTTGCCCGATCTGTAGTGGGGCGTTATACACCAGAACAATTGTATTCAACTAAACGCGATGCCATTCAGAATGAAATTTTTGAGGAAACACAAAAAAATGTGGAATCACAACACATCCAATTGAATGCAGTGCTGGTTCGTGATGTTACCTTACCTGTGGCCATTAAAGAAGCGATTGAGCGCAAATTACGCCAAGAGCAGGAGGCTCTTGAATATGAATTCCGTATTGAAAAAGCCAGACAGGAAGCGGAACGTCAGCGAATTGATGCTGAAGGGAAAGCAACGGCAAACCGTATCTTAAGTGCTTCACTTACTGACAAAATTCTGCAAGAAAAAGGAATTGAGGCGACGATTAAACTTTCAGAATCACCAAATTCAAAAGTGATAGTAATTGGTAGCGGGAAAAATGGTTTGCCCATAATTTTAGGGAATCAATAAAATTTGAGTTTTAAAAAAAATAAATATATTTGCTGCTCAAATGAGAAAAACAAACTTACATAGACATCATCTAAACACTCGATCAAACGAGTTGTAATAGATTGTCTATGAAATTTATTACGGGCCCGTTTGAGCAATCAGACGGGCTTTTTTTATAAAAACTATGATACGAATAGCAATTCAAAAATCAGGCAGGCTTCACCAAGACTCTTTAAGTTTACTTAAAAGGTGTGGCATTTCAATTGATAATGGTAAAGACCAATTAAAGGCGGCTGCTCGAAATTTTCCTATGGAAGTCTTTTATTTACGCAATGGAGATATTCCTCAATACTTAAGAGATGGCGTAGTAGACTTAGCCATTATTGGCGAAAACCTTATCGTTGAAAAAGGAGAAGACCTTGAAGTGATAGAACCATTGGGTTTTTCAAAGTGTAAGGTATCTATAGCAGTGCCAAAAAATCAAACTTTTAAGGGCCTAGAAGACCTTAATGGGAAGCGTATTGCGACCTCTTATCCGAATACGGTTACAAATTTTTTAGCCAAAAATAAGATAAAGGCTGAATTGCACATTATTAACGGATCAGTCGAAATCGCACCCAATATAGGGTTAGCAGACGCTATTTGTGATATTGTATCAAGTGGGAGTACGCTCTTTAAAAATAATTTAAAAGAAGTTGTAGAAATTGGGCGATCACAAGCTGTATTGGTTCAAGCGCCTGGTGTGTCAAGTGAGCTGCAGCAAACAATAGATAAACTTCGGTTTAGAATTCAAGCTGTTTTAAGAGCAAAGCAGTCTAAATACATCTTGCTCAATGCGCCCAATGATAAAATTAATGCCATCAGTGCCATACTGCCTGTGTTGAAAAGTCCTACAGTATTGCCCCTGGCGCAAGAGGGATGGAGTTCGCTTCACTCTGTAATTAATGAGAGTGACTTCTGGGAGGTCATCGACCAGCTTAAAGCTGCTGGAGCGGAAGATATCTTAGTATGTCCAATTGAAAAAATGGTTTTGTGATGCAGCAATTTATAAACCCCTCATTTGATGAATGGAATATTTTGACTGAGCGACCTACAGCAAGTTATGAGGATCTAGAGCCTTTGGTGGCTGAAGTTTTTGAAGCCGTAAAAAAAGAAGGCGATCAAGCGGTTCGCAAATATACTGCTCAATTTGACAAAGTAGCACTCGAAGACCTAAGAGTGGGTGAGCAAGCTTTAAGTAATGCTGAAAAGTTAGTTCCCGAAGCACTTAAAGCAGCAATACAACAAGCCAAAGTAAATATTGAATCTTTTCACAAGGCACAGGACTATAAAATGCAGCAACTTGAGACCCAAAAAGGGGTGGTGTGCTGGCAAGAAAAAAAACCAATAGAAAAAGTGGGGCTCTATATTCCAGGGGGTTCAGCGCCTTTATTTTCTACGATTTTAATGCTTGCGATTCCGGCTCAAATTGCAGAATGCAAAGAAATTATTCTTTGTACGCCTCCCACTCAAGAAGGAACAGTTCCACCGGTAGTACTCTATACAGCCCAATTGTGTGGGGTGGAAAAAATTTATACAATAGGAGGAATACAAGCCATTGCTGCTATGGCCTTAGGTACCGCTACAATCCCTAAAGTATATAAAATATTTGGTCCTGGTAATCAATATGTTACGGTTGCCAAGCAGTGGGCTACACGCTATCAAGTTTCTATTGATATGCCAGCAGGGCCTAGTGAACTTTTAGTCGCTGCTGATGCCACTGCAAATCCTGCATTTATTGCGGCAGATTTATTGTCTCAGGCTGAACACGGTCCAGACAGTCAAGTACTTTTTGTAACCACGCACAAGCCTTTTTTAAGTGAAGTAGCCGCTGCGCTTGAAGAGCAGCTTAATGCATTGCCGAGAAAAGAGATTGCAGCACAGGCGTTGAAAAATTCTAAAGCTTTTTATTTTGAAACGAATCAGCAAGCCATTGACTTTATTAATGCTTATGGTCCTGAACACTATATCGTTTGTGTTGAAAACGAAGCGCTTTATTTGGAGCAAGTGCGCAACGCGGGTTCTGTTTTTGTGGGGAATTTTACTCCAGAAAGCGCTGGAGATTATGCCTCGGGTACAAACCACACTTTACCTACTAACGGGTATGCCAAGCACTATAGTGGGGTAAATTTAGACAGTTTCAGAAAGGCCATTACGTTTCAAAAAATCTCAAAAGAAGGAATTCAGTTGCTGGGCAATACGATTGAACTCATGGCGGAAGCAGAAGGTCTGCAGGCACATAAAAATGCAGTGCGTATTCGATTAAATACACTAGAGAATGAAATTTGATGCCACTTCTTATTTGAGAAAGCGCCTGCTGGAACTAAAACCTTATCAATCTGCGCGCCAAGAATTTGTCAGCAATGGCGAATCCATGATTTTTTTAGACGCCAATGAGAGTCCGTATGAAACAGACCTCAATAGGTATCCCGATCCATTACAACTTGAATTAAAAGCCTTAATTGGAAAATGGAAAGGGGTGCGTGTCGAACAGTTGTATTTATCAAATGGAAGCGATGAATTTATTAGCCAAGTGATCATGGGCTGCTGTGAGCCTGAAAAAGAGGCTATAATGATCGCCCCCCCTACATTTGGGATGTATAAAGTAGCGGCTGCCCTTCACGGGGTCCGGGTATGTGAAGTGCCACTTACCCCAAACTATGAATTGGATGTTGATGCACTCTTAGACAAGGCAGATGAGACGGTAAAAATACTTTTTATTGCAAATCCAAATAATCCTACAGCTAATGCTTTTAAGCCCGAAGCCCTCACACGCATATTGGATCACTTTCCAGGTTTAATTGTGATCGATGAGGCTTATTCAGAGTTTCATGATGCCCCTTCCTATATCAGTCAGTTAGATAAATACCCCAATCTTTTAGTTTGTCAAACATTTTCTAAAGCCCAGGGGTTAGCTGGCGCACGACTCGGAATCGCCTATGGATATCCCGATTTAATTTCCTTTTTTAATCGCATTAAAGCCCCCTATAATATTAATACTTTAACTTTAAGTACAGCAATCCAAAAAATTGATAAACAAGAAGTTGTAAAAAATCAAGTCAAATTAATTATTGAAGAGAGAAAGCGTTTAGAAGACGCTTTTTCAACCATCGAATGCATCCAAAAATGTTATCCTTCTGATGCTAATTTTTTACTGATTCAAGTGGATGATGCGGCATTGCGCTATAAGCAACTCATAGATAAGGGGATCGTGGTGCGCAACACCTCTAAATACTTACATTGCGAAAATACGCTTCGGATTACTGTAGGTCTTCCAGAGGAAAATCAAGCCTTGATTAAGGCTTTTCAAAGTCTAAATTCAATAAAATGAAAAAAGTACTATTTATAGACCGTGACGGAACATTAGCGCTAGAGCCTAAAGACTTTCAGCTTGACGCCTTTGAAAAACTTATTTTTTATCCAGGTGTATTTACTTATCTGGGTAAAATTGCCAAAGAATTTGATTATGAACTCGTAATGGTGACCAATCAAGATGGTTTGGGTACTTCCTCTTTCCCTAAGGAAACTTTTTGGCCCTTACAGCAGTTTTTAATTCAGTCTTTTGAAAATGAGGGTGTTGTATTTAGTGAGGTTTTGATCGACAAAAGCTTGCCGTCAGATCAAGCCCCTACGCGCAAGCCGCGTACAGGTATGTTAACCAAATATTTAAACAACCCAGAATACGACTTGAAAAACTCCTATGTAATTGGTGACCGAATGACAGATATGGAACTGGCAAAAAACCTGGGGTGTAAGGGTCTCTTTTTGGCGAGTAATCCCAACTTAGGCATCGAAGAGGTGAATTCAGAACAAAGCCTTCCTATCGCACTGACTGCTACTTTGTGGAAAGAAGTTTATGCCTTTTTAAAATTAGCACAACGTCAAGTGGTCTATACACGTAAAACAAACGAAACAGCGATCGATCTTCAACTCAATCTGGACGGCAGTGGAAAAAGTAATATTCAAACAGGCATTGCCTTTTTTGATCACATGCTTGATCAATTGGCGCGCCATGGTGGAATGGATATCGAACTCACTGTCAAAGGTGATTTGGAAGTAGATGAGCACCATACGATTGAGGATACGGCCATCGCTTTAGGTGAGGCTTTTGCGCAAGCGCTGGGTTCTAAGCTCGGCATAGAGCGCTATGGTTTTTGTTTGCCTATGGATGACTGCTTGGCGCAAGTTGCTCTGGATTTCGGAGGGCGTAATTGGTTAGTCTGGGAGGCGGAATTTAAACGGGAGATTATTGGTCAAATGCCTACTGAAATGTTTATGCATTTTTTTAAGTCTTTCTCTGACGGTGCCAAGGCGAACTTAAATATACAAGCCAGTGGTACCAATGAGCACCATAAAATTGAAGCCATCTTTAAAGCCTTTGCTAAAGCCATAAAAATGGCGATAAAGCGGGACCCTGATAATATGATTTTACCCTCTACTAAAGGCAGTTTATAGATGGTTGCTATCATAGATTACGGGGCAGGAAATACAAAGAGTCTACAGTTTGCCTTAGAGCGACTGGGTGCCTCTCATGTACTTACTTCAGACGCAGAAAAAATTAAACAAGCGGAGAGAGTTATTTTTCCAGGTCAAGGGGCAGCGGGGAGTGCAATGAACAAACTAATAGATACAGGTCTTGATCAGTTGATTCCTACTTTGAAACAACCCCTCTTAGGCATTTGTCTTGGGATGCAATTACTCTGTGAGTATTCTGAGGAAGGGGGGGTAGAAGGACTTGGTATCATCAAAGGAAGTGTCAAACGTTTTGGTGGCACTGTTAAAGTGCCTCAAATGGGTTGGAACAGCATTCACGACCCAAAAAGCCCTTTATTTGAGGGTATTAATGAAGGTGATTATATGTATTTGGTACACTCTTATTATGTGCCACTATGCAAGGAAACTGTGGCCACCAGTCATTACAACGGCCCTTATAGTGTAGCCCTACAGAAAGCTAATTTTTATGGAGTTCAGTTTCATCCAGAAAAAAGCAGCCGCAAAGGGCAATTACTACTTCAAAATTTTTTAAAACTTCCCGCATGAGAATATGCCCAGCTATAGACCTTATAGAAGGAAAGTGTGTCCGCCTTTCTAAAGGAGATTATGCCACAAAAAAGATATATAATGAATCTCCTTTAGAAGTAGCAAAGGCTTTTGAAGCGCATGGAATTGAGTATTTACATCTGGTAGACTTAGACGGTGCAAAGTCAAAACACATCGTTAATTACAAAGTTTTGGAAACATTGGCGAGCCAAACATCACTAAAAATTGATTTTGGGGGAGGGCTAAAATCAGATCAAGACATAAAAATTGCTTTCGAAAGTGGTGCTGTACAGATTACAGGAGGAAGTATAGCCGTTAAAGCACCTGAAATTTTCAACAACTGGCTCAAGCGTTACGGTGCAGAGAAAATCATTTTAGGTGCAGATGTAAAAGGTTTACAGATAGCAACAGACGGCTGGTTAGAGACTTCAGATCAGTCACTTTTTGAGTTTGTTGAATACTATAAAAGTCAAGGAGTCGAATATGTAATATGCACCGATATTAGTAAAGACGGGATGTTAGAAGGCCCCGCTTTTGCACTTTATCAAAAGCTACTTGCAAAAATTCAGATCAAGCTGATTGCTTCGGGTGGGATTTCTAAATTTGAAGAACTCCTTGAGCTCGCAGCTTTGGGCTGTGAAGGAGTAATTATCGGCAAGGCGATTTATGAAAACCGTATTTCATTAAAACAACTGGAAAAGTATATTATTGAAAATGGAAACTGAGTTGATTACAGAATTTAAAAAACACAGTATTTACCGACTGGAAGAAGGGCTGCGCATGCTGAAAAAAGCCTTGTCTTTTGTAGATCAGGAGCAGTTTTGGAAAATTCCTTATAAAAAGGGGATGTCCCTAGGAAATCAGTTGCTTCACGCCCAAGGAAATATGAAACAATACATCCTTTCCTCAATAGGCAAAGAACCTGATCTGAGGCTTAGAGATCGTGAGTTTGAATACTCCCCCGAAATAGATAAGGCGCAACTACTTAGCGAACTAGAAGCCACTGTAAAAGCTTCAATACAATGTATAGAAAATACGACTGAGGCAGAATTTCTTAAAATACGCAAAGTCCAAGCCTTCACCTTCAGCGGTCTAGGCGCTGTACTCCACGCGGTAGAGCATTTTTCTTATCATGTTGGGCAAACGGCCTTTTGGGTAAAGTCGATGACAGCGCAACAGCTAGGTTTTTATGAGGGGGTGGATTTAAATGAAAAAAACGAAAGCAATGCTGACTAAACGAATCATACCCTGTTTGGATATCAAAGACGGACGCACTGTAAAAGGAGTTAATTTTGTCAATTTACGCGATGCAGGTGATCCTGTTGCTTTGGCGGCGCAATACGCCCAAGAGCAGGCAGATGAATTGGTTTTTTTAGATATCTCAGCTACTGAACAAAAGCGCAAAACACTGGCGAATCTTGTACTAAGAGTTGCAGAAACCATTGATATTCCTTTTACTGTAGGGGGCGGAATCAGTTCTATTGAAGATGTAGCTATTTTATTAAAAAATGGGGCTGACAAAGTCTCTGTCAATTCTGCCGCAGTAAAAAACCCTAAGTTGATTGATGCGCTGGCGGAGCAGTTCGGATCTCAGTGTATCGTAGTCGCTATTGATGCCAAGCAAATTGAAGGGCAATGGAAAGTTCACTTAGTAGGAGGAAAAGAGCCTACAGATAGAGACCTTTTTGAATGGGCCAAAGAGGTAGAACAACGAGGCGCTGGAGAACTACTCTTTACTTCTATGGATCATGACGGCACCAAACAAGGCTTTGCCAATGAGGCGCTAGCAAGACTTTCAGTAGAGACAAACTTACCTGTTATAGCCTCTGGTGGAGCTGGAAATATTTCGCATTTTAGTGACGCCTTTACGATAGGCAAGGCGGATGCAGCCCTAGCAGCCAGTGTCTTTCACTTTGGTGAAATTGCAATACCTGAACTAAAGAATAAATTAAAACAACAGCAAATTGCTGTACGAATAGACAAATAATGAAACCTGATTTTTCTAAACACCCCGACCAGTTAATACCTGCAATTATTCAAGACGCCATTACCCAAAAGGTCTTGATGCAAGGCTATATGAATGCCGAAGCCTTTGAAAAGACCTTGCAGAGTAAAAAAGTTACTTTTTACAGCCGTTCCAAACAACGCTTATGGACAAAAGGCGAGGAGAGTGGCCACTTTTTAGAGATACAAAGTATCCACTTAGATTGTGACCAAGATTGCCTCCTTATACAAGCCCTGCCACAAGGACCAACTTGCCACAAAGGAACGGACAGCTGCTGGGGCGATGAAAACAACCATCCATTGGCTACACTTTTAGAATTAGAGTCCGTGATTGCTGCACGTAAAAAAGAAAATACGGCCGACAGCTATGTAGCTTCTCTTTTTCAAGCAGGGATCAATAAAATTGCACAAAAAGTAGGGGAGGAAGCCGTAGAAACTGTAATCGAAGCCAAAGACAATAATGCAGACTTATTTTTAAATGAAAGCGCAGACCTTTTATTTCACTACCTTGTTTTACTTCAAGCCAAGGGCTATAAGTTAGAAGATGTGGCTCGTATTTTAGCAGCACGAAAAAAATAAGGAATACAGAAAAAGTAGAAAAAAATGTACCTTTAAACGCATCTAATCGCAAGACTTAATGAATCCAATCAACCCTGACCTTTTTACTTTTTATAAGCAGTTGAGTGAAAATAACAACCGCGAATGGTTTGATACCCAAAAACCGCGTTTTAAGGCATTGGAAACAGAAATCAAAGCCTTTGCTGAAGCCTTAAAAACAGAATTGAATCATACAGACGAGATTGATCAAGTCAAAGTATTTCGTATTTACCGAGATGTCCGTTTTTCAAAAAATAAAGCACCTTATAAAACCCATACAGGTGTCGCCTTTCACAGAAAAAAACCACAACTCAGAGGTGGCTATTATATTCATATTGCTCCAGGTGATGCATTTATTGCGACTGGCTTTTGGGATCCAAATAAAGAGGATTTATTGCGCATCCGCAAAGAAATAGAAGCCGATGCCGATGAGTTTCGCTCTGTAATCGCGCAAGCTGATCTTAAAGCCCATTGGGGTGCCCTTGATGGGGAGGAAGTTAAAACAGCTCCCAAAGGCTTCTCTAAAGAACATCCCGCGATTGACTTAATTCGAAAAAAGCAATACCTGTTTATTAAGAAATTTTCCGATCATGAGGTGCTCGCAACAGATTTTGAGAGGCAAGTTCGCGCTCATTTTAAGGCCGTAAGACCTTTTCTCGATTATATGACCAGCGTATTAACTACTGATTTAAATGGAGTTTCACTCCTCTAAATTTATCCGACATGAAACCAATTATATCCCAATTTACCCTCATTTTTTTAAGCAGTACCTTACTGTTAAGCTGCGCCGCTTTAAAAACAAACACTACAGCGGATAACGCCTCCATACAAGCTGAAATCGACCTGATTTCGATTGCAGATGATAAAGTTAAAATTACAATTACGCCTCCTGCTATAAAAGCGGCTTCTACTGTATTTTATATTCCTCAAATTGTTCCCGGCACTTACGAATACTCAAATTTTGGGCGTTTTATTGAAAACTTCGAGGCGCTAGATAAAAATGGAAATCCTTTAGAGGTAATTGCCTTGGATCAAAATAGCTGGGAGATATTAAACCCAAAGAAATTAGCCCAAATCCGTTATTTGGCCAATGACACTTTTGACGGTCCTGATGGGCAAGAAATCTACCCCATGGGAGGTACTGACTTTCAAGAGGATGAAGTCTATTTACTCAATTTACATTCCATGATTGGTTATTTTGAAGGAATGAAAGCGCATTCCTATAAATTGAGCGTTCGCTCACCTAAAGAGTTAAAGCCTTTTACTTCTTTGCCTTTAATTTCAAGCTCTGATAGTTTAGATATTTTTAATGCAGAACGCTATTTTCATATTATCGACAATCCCATATTGTATAGTAAACCCAATGCAGTTTCTTTTGATTTGGATGATATCAAAGTTGGTTTGGCAGTTTATTCTCCTTCTGACACACATCAAGCGACTGCCTATCAGCCCGCAATCGAGGAGATGATGAAAGCGCAAAAGGCCTTTTTAGGAGACGCCAATGATACACCCAGCTATGATGTCTTATTGCATCTTATGGATATGGAGGCCCTCCAGTATTTTGGAGGGATGATGGGGGCTTTAGAACACCACACTTCTACAACTGTTGTTTTTGTAGATGCCATGAGTAGTGGAGAATTGACCCAAAGCTTAGTAGATGTCGTCTCGCATGAGTTTTTTCATACACTGACCCCCTTAAATGTCCATTCTGAAGAGATCCATAATTTTGAATATAACAGACCTCTAATGTCTCAACATCTTTGGATGTATGAGGGAACTACTGAGTATTTTGCCAATTTGTTTCAAATCAATCAAGGCTTAATAGATGCGCCTGATTTTTATAATCGTATGATGGAAAAAATCAATCTGGCACAGCGTTATGATGACAGTATGTCGTTTACTGAAATGAGTGCAGGTATAGTAGAAGAGCCTTATCAAGCCAACTATGGCAATGTCTACCAAAAAGGCGCTTTGATTAATATGTGTCTCGATATTATAATCCGTGAACAGAGTAGGGGCGATAAGGGTATTTTGTGGGTCATGCAAAATTTAGCCCAACGCTATGGTAAAGACAAACCTTTTAAAGACGAAGAACTTATAGCAGAAATTGTGGCCATGACCTATCCAGAGGTAGGGGCTTTTTTTGAAACGCATGTACAGGGTACTTCGCCCATTGATTACAATGTCTATTTTGAAAAAGTAGGCCTGATTAATGGTCAAGTGGAAGTTCCACTGCGTTCTATCCTTTTTGCTGGAGACAATCAATTGTTTTTTGCCTCTGAACCCAATGAAGCGGGAGTACTTCAGTTTGCAGTCAAAGCACTGAATCCTTCTTTAGAAGCCATGGGTATACATGTGGGAGATCTTGTATTAGGGATTGAAGGGGAGCTGTTTCCTGAGATTAATAAAGAGAATGGAGCAAAAATAAACGAGATGCTAACCCAAACATTGGGTTGGGAAGCCGATCAAGAAGTATCCTTTACGCTGTCACGCAATGGAGAGACCCTTGTAGTAAGAGGAAAAGTAGGAAACCCCACCACATTAGGGGAAGGATTACTTGAAGCACCAGACGCTACAGAAGCTGCCGTAGCACTTCGAAATGCCTGGCTCTTTGAGTAATTTAAACTACCCGTTGTAAAGGTCCTTCAAAAAGCTGTACTTGGTCTTTTAAAAGTTCGATGACGAGATTCATCATCCGTTTATTTAGTGAGGAAGAGTCGTTTTGATAGACGGTGTATTCCGCCACAGTAAAATGACCTATCAGCATTCCTTTTACAGAATTACGAAATTTTTGGTCTTTTATAAGGCTGGACTCGATATAGGCCAATTTCTTTTCGAGACTCAATTCATAAAACACCCCTTTTCGTTTTTGGATATAGTTGCGAAAACAGCAATGAGTAATGGATTTTGCAATTTTAGTATGGGCCGCAGGGTCTCATTTTGAAAGCGCTCTTCTAGGCCCATCGTTTCAAAAGAGCGGGTCTTTTTGATCTCAGGGCGAATCCGTAATAAATCATTTGGACGGTCGTTCATCAGTATGGTTTTAATCTAAGATATTCTCTTTTTGCTCATAAAATACGGCTTCTGATTTCATTTATTGACAGGGTTTTTAACAGGGACCTGATTGTTTTGACAGTCTCTCAAAATTCACCTTTTGTCCCTAAAAACAGCGATTTTTTCATATATAAATTTCTATATTTGAGTAGAACTAAATTGAAAAAATGAAATTTTTAGATGCTGAGCCTTTTCGGATTAAGGCCGTAGAGCCGATCAAAAAATCGACGCGCAGAGAACGTGAGCAATGGATTAAAGAGGCGGATTTTAATGTATTTCGATTAAGAGCAGACCAAGTATATATCGATATGCTTACCGATAGTGGTACTTCAGCGATGAGCAGTACTCAATGGGCGGGTATTATGACTGGCGATGAATCTTATGCGGGGAGTAAAAGTTTTTTCCGCTTAGAAAAAACCATCCAAGAGCTTATGGGGTTTCCCTTTATACAGCCCACCCATCAGGGGCGTGCCGCAGATTTTATTATGTCTCAACTGTATGCCAAAAATGGCGGGTATATCCTTGGAAATATGCATTTTGACAGCTTTAAAGGCCATGCAGAAATCGCCGGATCTACGCCTGTTGACTTAATTATAGAGGAGGGGAGAACTGCCAATTCAAACCCCTATCCTTTTAAAGGGAATATGGACATCGAAAAACTCAAGAATTTTATTGCCACACATGATACCAGCGAAATTCCCTTAATCATTATCACTGTTACCTGTAATGGCAATGGAGGGCAGCCAGTCTCTATGGAAAATATCAGAACAGTAGCTTCCATCGCAAAAGCCCATAATATCCCACTGATGATTGATGCTGCACGCTTTGCTGAAAATTGTTACTTCATCAAACAGCGCGAACCCGGTTATGCGGATAAGTCAATTAAAGAAATTGTTTTGGAAATGTTTTCTTATGCGGAGGGCTGTGTAATGAGTTCTAAAAAAGACGGTTTGGTTAATATAGGTGGGTTTATTTGTACACGTGATGAATCCTTATTTGCTCAAATTAACCAATTGGCTATTATTAATGAGGGCTTTGTCACCTATGGAGGAATGAGTGGGCGTGATTTAGAAGCCCTTGCAATAGGTCTTGAAGAGGGGGTAAATGAGGAATATTTAGCCTACCGAATTGCGCAAGTTGCCTATCTTGGAAATGAATTATCAAAAAGAGGAATTCCGATTATACAACCTGTAGGAGGACATGGCGTTTATGTAGATGCTCAAAAATTTTATCCTCATATCCCTCAGTCTGAATTTCCAGGTCAAGCTTTAGTCGTAGAGCTATTTAAGACAGGAGGTGTACGTGGGGTAGAGCTGGGTTCTTGTGCTTTTTCTAAAAAAGACCCCAAGACAGGTGAAATAATTTTTCCAGAACTAGAATTGGTGCGCCTCACTGTTTCAAGAAGGGTCTATACCAACCGCCATATGGATGTAGTTGTCAACTCGCTGGCAGATGTGTATCAGCGACGTAATGAAATGAAAGGACTGCGAATAACCTATCAGGGACCTATTATTAGTTTACGTCATTTTACTGCAAAATTTGAACCCATAATCGATTAATCCTCAGCGTTATGAACAGCAGCTTGTTAAATAATCCTTTTACTTTTTTTGTTCCTACCCAAATTCGCTTTGGTGCGGGTAAGTTAAATGAGTTGAAAAGAATTGCTCCCACTCTTGGAAAGCGCGTACTCTTAGTAACAAGACCCCGTAAAGGATCACTAAAAGCCACCTATGAGGTAGTAGAAAAACTGCTAGAAGAAGTCGGACTAAGCTATACTTATTTTGATGAAGTGATTCCAAATCCTACCCAAGAAGGAGTAGAAAAAGGAATTGCACAAGCAGTTGAAAATCAAGTAGATTTTGTAATAGGAATAGGAGGCGGATCTGTATTGGATACCGCAAAGCTTATTGCTTTTTTAGCAACTCCCTCTGGAGCGATTGATTGGGAAGCGGCCCTATCTAAATATTCCAATCCCTTTGCTGTAGGTCCTTCACCTGATTCGGCCCTCCCTTTTATTGCGGTCTCTACAACTTCAGGAACCGGATCGCACTGTACGCAAGCCGCTGTTGTGAGTGACACGGTAAAGCAAGAGAAAACGACTTTATTCCACTCGGGTCTTTTTCCATCTATTGCAATTGTAGATCCTGAACTGATGTGTTCTGTACCACCAGCAGTAACTGCCGCCACTGGCTTCGATGCCTTTACGCATGCTTTTGAAAGTTTTTTAGGAGGGCGAACGTCTCCACTTACAGAGGCGATGTCTTTAGAAGCAATTCGATTAATTTTTGAAAATTTACCTGCTGTACTGAAAGATCCTCACAATATTACTTTACGAACACGCCTCGCTTGGGCAGATACTCTTGCTGGCATGTGTTTGGCCAATGGTGGGGCAGATTTGCCACACCCCTTAGGAGAGATTATAGGAGGGATATGTCCCAGAATAGCTCACGGTGAAACCCTTGCCATGGTCTATCCTGACTTTTTGAAATATAAAGAACCGCTGAGTAGGGATTCTTTTAAAAAAATAACAACTTATTTAGATTTACCCGACCAAGATGGCGTCTTTTCGCAAAAAGTTTTAGCGTTATTGGCTGTTACGGAACTCGATCAGTCCTGTAAAAGGGCAGCCCTCTCTGAAGAAGAAAAAAATCAAATACTTTCACATCCTTTATTGGACCAATTAAACCCAACAAATAAATCTCGTATTCATCAGATGATGAAAGCAAGCTTACAATGAATCGATTATGAAAAAAATTAAAATTGCAGCAGGTCTGGCCCATGTGGACTATGGGCATTTAGCAGATATAGTAAAAGAGGCGAGTGCTGCTGGTGCAGATTATATACATTCAGATGCTGCAGATATGCACGACCTTAAAAATATGCAATTAATGGGAGGACATCAGATTATAGAGGGAATTAGACCCCATACTGACAAACCGATAGAATGTCATATCTATACTGAAACTTGTGATTTGCTATTTATAGACAAATTAGCTGCTGTGGGGACCAATATGCTCATACTCCCTGCTGAACATTTTATAGGGGCTCCTTTGGCTTATATTATTAATTGGTGTCGTGAACGCCAACTCAAAGTAGGCTTAACAATAGGCCTATATACGCCCTTGTCATTTGTAGAGGAATCTATTTACGATATTGACCGCTTGCATATCGTAGTTCATGGAGTCGATGAAACAGATGGTAAAGACAATTGGGGATGGAGGCGTTCATGTATTGATCTGCTTAAGCGGGCACGTAAATTAGTAGACGAAAAAAATCCAAACTGTGAAATCGCAATTGACGGAGGGATTCGTGCCGATAATTTAGAGCCGCTTATCGCCTGTGATCCAGATGTTGTTGTATTGTCATCGGCTATTTTTAAAGACCCAGAGGGGATCACTGCTGGGGTGCAACGTTGTGAAAAGGCAATAGCAGCAGCACAAATGAAATAATTCCTATTATGTCTTTAAAACAGCCTGTTTCTATTCAGCTCAATCTTAAAAGCGATTCTAAATTAGCCCTATTAGAGACGCTTTGCCAATCTTTTTGGGAAGCAGGAAAACTTTCTGATAGGAAGCAATTTTTAGAGGAGGTATTAAAACGGGAAGCTTTGCTTTCTACTTATTGTGGTGAAGGAGTTGCAATTCCACATGCGGCCTCAACAGCAGTAAAAGAGCCCGCTTTTATTTTTGCCCGTTGTGCAGAAATAAATTGGGACGAGGAGGAGTCGCCAGTGCAATTTATTATTCTCTTAGCTATTCCTGAAGTGGCAGAGGGGGAGGAAAACCCTCATATTGAGATGATGTCAGAGATCGCTACATTGGCATTAGATGAGGAAATCAGAGCTGTTTGGGCTTCAGCCAGAGATGAGAAAACAATTTTAAAGACCTTTAATTAATTCTTAGTGTTATGAATTTTTGGAAAGAAACAGCAGCAATTTTTAGAGAAACGGGGGTACACTTTAGAACAGGTGTTTCTTATATGCTTCCCGTTTTATTAATAGGGGGAATGTTAGGTAGCCTAGCTGTCCTTGGAGGTACAGATCTGGCTGAAGATTCAATATGGGGTGTATTTAAATCTGTAGGAACGATAGGGTTGACATACTTTGTCCCCATTATGGCAGCTTATACCGCCTACAGTATTTGTGATACTCCAGGTATTGCACCTGGCTTTATTGTGGGTATATTGGCTCAACAGATAGATACAGGCTATTTAGGAGCCTTATTGGCAGGGATATTAGTCGGTTATGTAACCTATATGTTATTAAAAATAGAGCTACCCGAAATGCTTCAAAGTACTTGGGGCTTTTTAGCCCCTGTCCTTGGGACGTTGATTATTGTGGTTTTTATGGTCTATATTTTAGGGCCACCTATCGCCTGGTTAATGGGTGTACTTTCGGATTTCCTTTCTAATTTAGGAGAACAAGGTTCTGCGCTTATGGGGGCTGTAATGGGTTTTTTAGGAGGGATTGACTATGGAGGTCCTTTTAGTAAAACACAAAGTACTTTTGCCACTGCAGTAATGGACTTAGATCTTTATGTTCCCCTAGGCATTTGTGGGTCAATAGTAACAGTACCTCCTCTAGGATTGTGTTTGGCTACATATTTAAAACCTAAACTTTATACCAAATCAGAACGAGAATATGCAAAGAGTTCATGGGTCTACGCCATCGTTGGCGGATTTACAGAAATTGTTATACCGCTCGCTGTGGGCGACCTTCTAAGAGTGACTATCGCCACTGCGCTGGGGAGTACCATAGCAGGTTTAATTGCAGGATTCTTTCTACTTGAGCTAAGTACTCCCGTATTGGGAATCGCTCAGTGGTTTTTCTATAATAAACCGCTTGTTTTTGTAGCTTGTGTAGTAATTGGCTCTGTAATTACAGCTCTTACAGTAAATCTTTTAAAAAGCATGAGTAATCGAGATATAGCAGCATTGGACGCTGCAGATGCGCAAATGAATCAATAAATAAAAGAATATGAGAATAGCCTTAGTAACCGCTTGTTTAGCAGGTGTAGCACATAGTAAAATGGCCTCGATGGCGCTAAAAAAAGAAGCTTTAAAGCGAGGCCATGAAATCGCTATTGAGGAGCAGGGTGGGCATAAAGTCCCTGTAAAACTTTCGCCAGAAGACATCGCGCGTGCAGAAGTAGTTATAATTGCCAAAATGGTCAATATTTCGGGTAAAAATAGATTTGAAAATAAACCCATTCTCGATGTGAGCGTTAATAAGGCGGTGATAAACCCAGCATTAATTATAGACCAGGCAGAGGCCTTATTATCTTCTTCTTCATGATTGAAAAAATAATAGCACTGCAAGATCAAGTGGGTTTTCACGCGAGGACTGCAGCCCTATTTGCTAAAAGAGCAGCTCAGTTTAAGGCTGAGATACAGGTAGAATTTAAAGAGAAAAAAGCCAATGGGAAAAGTACATTAGCCCTTATGACCCTTGGTGTAAAATCAATGGAAGAGATTAAAATCCTGGTTCAGGGCCCCGATGAACGAGCCGCAATGGAGGTGCTGACAGCATTAATTGAATCACAATTTAAAGTATAGCCATTAAAACAATAAAAGGGATATCGGCGGTAAGTGGAATTGCAATAGGCCCTGCTTTTATTGTACAATCGAGCGGGTCTATTCAATATACACCCGAAAAAACAGAGGACCGCAAAAAAGAACAAAAGAAATTAAGTCAAGCACTCCAAAAAGGAGTAGAAAAAATAAGACAATTAAAGTCGCAATGGATTGGAAAACTTGCTGAAGAAGAATTGGAAATCTATGAAGCGCATATTGAAATTTTAAATGATCCTGAGTTAATAAGTAAAACAATCCAATCTATAGAGGAGGAGGGCTGGTCTGCCCATACTGCCTTACATAAAGTAGCAACAGAATATTGTGAGGTATTGAAATCCTTAGAAGATTCTTATTTAATGGGACGCATTGAGGATATTCAAATGCTAAGTCAAATGATTATTGGATATTTAGTGGGTTCAGAAAAGAATGAAATCAAATTAAATAAACCTTCAATACTTGTTGCTGAGAAGCTTACTACCAATCAATTCACTGCTATTAAAAGTGAATTCATATTGGGAATCATCATGGCTAAAGGGGGTACAACAGATCACCTTATGATATTGGCTAAAGCATTGGGAATACCTTCGCTTATCAATGCAGGACCAGTGATTGAAAAGATTGAAACAGGAGATAAGCTTGTTTTGGACACCTTGCAATCAACTGTTTATATTGAGCCAAGCCCTGCTTTTATTGAAACCTCAAAAAAGAGTAAAGAGAATTTAGAGCAAAAACAGCGGGAACAAATAGCTTCCAGCCATGAGCCTGCAATGACTAAATCAGGAGTAAAAGTTGCGATTCATGCCAATATAGGATCAGTACTTGAAGCGCAAGCCGCCAAAACTAATGGCGCGGAAGGAATAGGTCTATTGAGGTCAGAGCTGTGTTTTTTAGAGTGTACTCATTTTCCTTCGGAAAACAAGCAATATGAAACCTATAAAGAATTACTTGATATACTGCCGAAGTCCTTACATACAATAAGATTACTTGATTTTGGAACCGATAAGCCTCTAGAATTTCTTTCTCTGGATCAGGAAGAAAATCCAGCAATGGGTCTAAGAGCTTTGCGTTTGGGGATTACATACTACAACCAATTACTCAAACCTCAGATTAGGGCAATTTTACGCCTTTCCAAAGAATATGCTATTAGGATACTTTGTCCCATGATTGCGACTCCAGCAGATTTTAATCAAATTTATCAGTTGATTTATTCTGAGTATACACAGCTTAAAAAAGAGGGTGTACAGCTTAACAAATTAGTTCCTATAGGAATTATGGTTGAAATACCCAATGTGGCTATTCACCCTGAATTATTTTTAGATAAAGTTGATTTCTTTTCATTTGGAACCAATGATTTGTCGCAATTCCTCATGGCAGCGGATCGAACAAATGAAAAAGTAGCCAATTATCTAATTGAAGCAAAAGAAAGTTTGTTGATGCTTATCAATGAGTTTACTAAAAAAGCGCATAAAAAAAACAAACCCGTAAGTATATGTGGAGAACTAGCATCGGATACCAGCAGTATTAACAAACTTCTTCAGATGAATATAGACGCTCTAAGTATCGCACCCGCATTAATCCCTGAAATTAAGGCATTTATTCGCTCTTTAGAATAATAAAAATTTTACTATAATTTATGTTATGTAAAATAGAGTTTTTTAAATAATCAAAGAGATATTATTGTAAATTTGATTTCTCACAAAAACCTACCCCCTATGAAAATTATCAAAATAAGTTTATTTGCCGTATTAGGACTTGTCGTAATTGCTGGTTTGTTTTTCGCCTATGGTTTATATATAAATCCTAAAAGTCCACTTGGCACTGCCGAGTTAAAAGCTGCTGATAAAGAAATTTCAGTACGCTACTACCGTCCCTATAAAAAAGGACGATTGATTTTTGGTGAAGCAGCTGATGGTGCTTTGGTACCTTTTGGATCTTACTGGCGTTTGGGTGCAAACCTTACAACTAAACTCACGACAAATCAGGATTTGGATATTGCAGGGCGATTATTACCCAAAGGCACATATGGATTGTATGTATACCCCTATGCTGAAAACTGGGTACTTTATATACATACCAAAACGGGCGGATTTAGTGCTTCTGAACCCGATTCGAGTGGTTTACTGATGAAAATTAATCTTCCCGTGCAACAACTTGAAACGCCAGTCGAACAGTTTACTATGGATTTTGTAGGCAGTGCACTACGAATCCAGTGGGATACAACCAAAGTAGTTATTCCCCTTCAGTAATGCGTAAATTTTTTAGTTCGCTTTTTAAGGTGGCCTTTGCCCTTGTTTTTCTCGGAGGGCTCTCCTATTATATTTTAGATAAACTTCAGGAAAAAGAAAACTTGATGGATATCGAGGAATACAGTCCTAAGTCCACACTGGTGGTCAAAGAAACACCACTCACCCGCTCCAAATTCCCTTTTGTAGACGTACACAATCACCAATTTGATATGCCGCTGAAAAACCTAACAAAACTTGTCGCGGAAATGGACAGTTTGAATATGGCTTTTATGATCAATCTGAGTGGCTTTCGAGGTTTGTATTTAAGGCAATCTTTAGAAAATATCCGTAAAAATGCGCCCAATCGCTTTGGTTTGTTTTTAAATATCGATTTTGAAGCTCTAGATGAAGCCGATTTTAAAGAAACCCAGTTAGCACTCATAGATTCGGCAGCAGCGGCGGGCGTGATGGGTTTAAAAGTTTATAAATCACTCGGGCTAACCAGCAGAGATTCGAAAGGCAATCGTATTGCAATCAATGACTCCCGTCTGGATCCCATATGGGAAGCCTTCGGTAAGCATAAGATGCCAGTATTGATACATTCAGGTGAACCCGCTTCTTTTTGGGAGCCCAAAGACCGCTATAATGAGCGCTGGCTTGAACTTCGGCAAAAACCCAACCGCTACCGTGACCCTGCCTCCAACCCTTCTTTTGAGGAAGTCTTAGCAGAGCAGCACGCTATTTTTAAAAAACACCCCAACACCACTTTCATCAATGCACACCTGGGATGGATGGGTAACGACCTAGACCGTTTGGGCGCCCACCTTGACAGTTACCCGAATGTCATGACTGAAATCGGGGCTGTTTTAGCGGAATTAGGAAGGCAACCGAAACGGGCGCGACAATTTATGATCGACTATCAAGACCGCATTCTTTTTGGAAAAGACAGTTATAAACCCAGTGAATATTATACTTATTTTAGAGTACTGGAAACAGAAGATGAATATTTCGACTATTACCGTAAACGTCATGCCCATTGGAAACTTTATGGACTTGCACTACCCGACTCTGTTTTGCAAAAACTTTATTATAAAAATGCCTTAACTTTATTTCCAACATTAGATTCCACCTTATTTAAAAATTAAAACTATGCAGCTCGTTACCACCCCCACCGTCCCAAATAAAGCGATCACCGAAACCCTGGGAATTGCAAGAGGCAGCACTGTACGTGCGCGAAATGTCGGACAAGATATATTTGCAGGTTTAAAAAACATCATTGGTGGCGAAATTAGCGAATACACCAAATTACAAGCCCAATCTCGTGAACAAGCGCTCCAGCGTATGCAAGAAGACGCAGAAAAAATGGGCGCCAATGCCATTGTAAATGTCCGTTTAACGACTTCGATGGTGATGCAAGGCTGTTCTGAAATTTTGGCTTACGGCACCGCAGTAATTGTCAAATAATGATAGAATGGGTTCTTTTTATAGGTGCAGTGGGACTGGGTCTCTACTTTCTCTTTCAAAAAATAGAGACAGAAAAAGAGGAAGATTTTGAGGACAGAGACAATTAGTTTTTTATTCCTAGAAAAACATTAACCCCCTTAGCTATAGGGTTTCCTGAAGTGCGCCGAAAACTCACAACTTGCCCTGTGTGGTAGAGTGCATCTGAAATCGGTCCGTTAATGAGATTCCATAAGGAAAAAGCAGACTGCTTACCCTCTCTGTCAAAAATAATTTTCATATTTTCCAGACTCTCCTGGTCGGCTTGACTCAATACCTGAGCGGCTTGCTCTAAATAAGTTAATGTTTCAGCACGAAGAGATTCAAGTGCAACAGGCGCTTTGGTGTCAGGTCGTTTGGAAGGTATATTTTGAACCGCTTCCGCTATGGTTTTAGATAAACCGTAAAGGTGTTGTAGGGTTTCCAAACTACTCGATGCTTCCCGAGAGGGACGATAGTCTAGATCTTCCTTTCTAAGGCCCTCTGTGGCCCAATAATAACGAAATCCCAAACCCTGGACCATTCGCAAGAGTGTTGCTGAAGGGGTCAGCTGCTTAGGAGCTTCTGGAATTTGAGAAAAAGGAAGTGCTTGTGCCATAGCAAATGAAGATACAAAGAATAAAAGTGTAAAGAAATAGGCTGGTTTCATCTGTTCTAAATTAGTATTTTCGTTCTAATAAGTCGACTTAATATGACTAAAAAACTTAATAGTTTAGAAGCACTTGCTAATATTCAGTTTGAAAATTTGGCTCCTGACTCTGACCCCCTACCCGATTCAAAACCGGATTTTAGCGCACAGGAACTGGAAGCGCACTTTAGTACTAAAGGCCGTGCTGGAAAGACAGTCACCCTTATCAAAGGTTTCGAAGGTTCAGAGGAAGAGCTTAAGGCCTTGGCAAAACAGCTAAAAAAAGCAGTAGGCGTAGGCGGCAGTATAAAAAATGGGGAAATTATTATTCAAGGAAACTACCGCGACCAACTAATGGCGCTGTTGTTAGAAATGGGTCATCGAGTAAAGCGCATAGGGGGCTAAACCCATTGAATAGGGTCTTGTCCTTGTTTTTCTAAAAAAGCATTGCATTGACTAAAGTGTTTATTGCCAAACCAAAATCCCCGATTCGCACTCAATGGTGAGGGGTGACCACTGGTGAGTATACAATGTTTATTTTGGTCTATAAGTCGGGCTTTTTGCTTGGCATAGCCACCCCATAAGAGAAAAACCAAACCCGTTTTTTCTTTTGATAAGATGCGAATGACTTGGTCAGTAAAGACTTCCCATCCTCTCTTTTGATGACTTCCTGCTTGCTGAGCACGGACTGTCAAGGTTGCATTTAATAAAAAAACCCCTTGGGCGGCCCACTGTTCTAAATTGCCATTTTGAGGGGTAGAATGACACAGGTCTGTTTCCAGTTCTTTAAATATATTTTGCAAAGAAGGAGGTGGCGCAATGCCTTCGGGTACAGAAAAACAGAGTCCGTGTGCTTGCCCAAAACCGTGATAAGGGTCTTGACCGAGAAGTATTACTTTAACTTGATCAAAAGGACAACGGTTAAAGGCATTAAAAATTAATGGTCCAGGCGGATAACATTGCGTACGCTGGTATTCATTTTTAATAAAGTTGATAAGGGCCTCAAAATAAGGCTGATCAAATTCAGATTGCAAGACCTTTTCCCAAGTGGGATGTATTTGTACCTGCATGATTTTATTATTTTTGCAAGGCTAAGTTAAGAAAAATCAATGCGTAAGATACCTGAGAAAACTTTAGAAGACCTTGAATATAAAGACGTCTTACATCAGTGTGCCGCTTTTGCAATAACACCCTTGGGCAAAGCTGAAATTCTTGCTTTAAAACCGCAAACAGACTCTGAACATGTCCTTACAACATTAGAACATACTTCTGAGTACCGCGCTTCATTTGATAATGAAAATAGAATTCCCAATCATGGATTTGAGGATACAGCTGCCTATTTTCAATTCCTTAAAATTGAGAACAGCGCACTGGAATTAGAGGCTTTTAGAAATTTAGCCCGTGCGACAGAGACCACCAATACACTTTTAGCATTTTTAAAAAAGTTTAAAACCTATTACCCTTCACTTTTTTTACTCACAGCAGATTTAGAGGAAGAAAAAGAAATTAAGCGCGCTGTAGACCGAGTCATAGATCGCTCTGGAGAAGTTCGAAATGATGCCTCCGAGGCCCTTTTTCAGATAAGAAAGCAGATGCAGCAGTTGAGAGGTAAAATTAGCAGTAGTTTTAATAAATCACTCAGTCACTGTAGTGGTGCAGATTATTTAGACGACATCAGAGAATCAGTAGTCGACAACCGCCGTGTATTAGCGGTAAAGGCAATGCATAGAAGAAAAGTTAAAGGCGCTATTATGGGTAGTTCTAAAACAGGAAGTATTGTTTTTATTGAACCTGAAGCTTCCCATATTCAAACAAGAGAACTTAATAATTTAGCATTTGAAGAAGGGGAAGAAATCAAAAAGATTTTAAGTCAACTTACAGATTTATTTCGTCCTTATCTCCCCTATTTTAAACTGCAGCACGCTTTCTTAGTAGAAATGGATGTAATATATTCCAAAGCCCGTTATGCCCAGGAAATCGAAGGCGTTCTACCTAAGATAGATCAAGAAGAAAGAGTAGTTAGCTTTAAAAAAGCCTACCATCCCCTCCTACTCCAAGCCCACAAACTAGAAAATAAAGTAACCCACCCACAGGACATTACTCTAGATACTGAACACCGCATTATTGTCATTTCAGGCCCCAATGCGGGCGGAAAAAGTATTACCCTTAAAACAGTAGGGCTCTTACAATTAATGCTTCAAAGTGGACTTTTAATTCCCGTACACGAACGTTCTAAAGCGACACTCTTTTCACAAGTCCTAACAGATATTGGAGACAATCAATCGATAGAAAATCACTTGAGTACCTATTCCTACCGACTTAAGAATATGAAGCAATTCTTAAAAAAATGCGATGCCTCTACCCTCTTTCTCATCGATGAATTTGGGACGGGTTCGGATCCTGAAATGGGAGGAGCCTTAGCGGAAGTGATACTGGAGGACTTTTATGAGCGTAACGCCTATGGACTCATCACAACCCACTACTCCAATCTTAAAGCGCTCGCCAATGAACTTCCCGCGATGACTAATGCGAATATGCAGTTTAACAATCAAACTTTAGAACCCGTCTTCAAGTTGATTATGGGTGAAGCAGGAAGCTCCTTTACCTTTCAGGTAGCCCAGAAAAATGGATTGCCTTTTAATTTGATTAACCGCGCAAAAAAGAAAATTGAACGGGGTAAAGTGCGTTTTGATGCCACTATTGCCAAATTACAAAAGGAGCGTGCTACGATGATGAAAACCGAAAAATCATTAAAAGCGCAGGAAATCAAAATTAAAGGGGAATCGGATAAAATGGAAAATCTCAATGCGAAACTGAAAGCCAAATTAAGCGGTTATCAAGAGCTTTTTGATCACAACCAACGGATGATTGTCCTGGGTAATAAATTGAATGAAGCGGCGGAACGCTTTTTTACTACGAATAAAAAGCGACCACTTGTTGCCGAACTTCTTCGCTTGGTCGAAACCGAAAATGCTAAGCGCAAACGAAAAAGTGCAGCAGTAGCCAAAAAAGAAAGGGAAGAAAAGAAAAAATTAGATGCCCAGGTTAAAAAAGAATTGGTTCAAGTGCGCAAAGAAAAGAAAAAGGAAAAAAAGCAACCCCAGCAGCCTGAAAAGCCGAAGCCTATACTTGCAGTAGGGGATCAAGTACGACTATTTGATGGACGGGCTGTGGGAACGATAGATGCAATAGAAAAGCAGAAAGCCATTGTCAATTATGGTGCTTTTACTACTCAGGTAAACCTTGACCTTTTAGCACTTGTAAAAACGACAAAAAAGACAAAATGAAGCATCTCATTGTTTATTACGACGGCTATTGCGTGTTTTGTAATTTTTGGGTGCGTAAACTTTGCCAATGGGACCGAAAAGAGGGGATCAGATTTGCAGCTCTTGACAGTCCTTCTGCAGCACAAATGATGGAAGTTTCGGGATTCGACATAAGCGCTATAGATGCTCTGATTTGTTGGAATCAAAAATCAGCCCCTCAGACAGCGTCAGCTGCAGTTTTCATGATTTGCCGAAAGCTGGGTGGGATTTTTAGACTAGTAAACCTCTTTGAGGTACTTCCCTATTCCATTTTAAATAGGAGTTACAAAGTTATTGCTTCCAACCGATATCAATGGTTTGGAAAACTAGGGAATTGTCCGCTTCCTGAGGCAAAGTATCAGCATAAGTTTTTATAGGAATAAAGGTTTTCCCGCTGCAAAAACTATTTCAGTTTCCCTATAGACTTTCCTACTATCATAGAAACAGCGGCATCACCAGTGACATTAACAATAGTACGACACATGTCTAGGGGGCGGTCAATTGCAAAAATTAAAGCCAATCCCGCTTCAGGTATTCCGGCTTGGGCCAACACAATAACGAGCATTACGATACCCGCGCTAGGCACTGCAGCAGTACCTATAGAGGCCAGAGTAGCGGTAAAAACAATACCAAGCTGAGCGCTCAAACTTAAATCTAATCCAAAAGCTTGTGCTATAAAAACTGCAGCAACCCCTTGATATACTGAAGTGCCGTCCATATTGATCGTCGCTCCAATGGGAAGAACAAAACTAGCTACTTCTTCATCTACCCCTAGATTTTTTTCAACGCATTCGAGTGTTACAGGCAAAGTAGCAGCACTGGAGCTCGTAGAAAAGGCTAAAAGTTGGGCGGGAGCAATGCCCTTCATAAAGAAATCAATTTTTTTATTGGTAAAAACACGAACAATGATCATATAGACTACTATCATTGCGGCTAGACCCAAAAGTAAAGTTACCGCATAAAGCGCGAGGGCTTGAAATAATTCTAAACTCGGCGCTTCAACCACTAGTGCGGCTAATAGAGCAAAAACCCCGTAAGGAGCGGCAAGCATAATCAAATCAATTAGTTTGAGGATAATTGCATTAAAAGAATCAAAGAATTTCTTGACCGGTTTTGTCTTTTTGGGGGGAAGTAAAATCATTCCAATACCAAAAAATAAAGCAAAAAAGATCACCTGTAACATATTGCGGTTATTCGATGCCGCAGCAAAAATATTAGGCGGCACCACTTCTACCAGCGCATTTAAGGGTCCTGCTTCTTTTTGTTTGGCAGCTGCAGCTTGTTTTTCTTGGGTATCGGTAGAGTATGCCTCAACCAATTCGTTGCGCGTTTGTTCAGTAATGGATTTTCCTGGTTGAATGATATTGACCAAGACAAGTCCAATGGTAACGGCTGTTAGTGTAGTAATCAAATAGGTAATGATAGTACGTCCACCCATTTGAGAAAGTTTAGAGATGTCTTTTAAATCGGAAACTCCCTTTATGAGCGAGGCTAAAATCAAAGGAACAGCAATTAATTTAAGCAGATTGATAAAAATGGTCCCAAAAGGTTTGATATAGTCTTTAATAAATTCCGAACCTTGAGGAATAAAGGAAAAGAAGACACCAAAAACAACTCCAAGAGCCATTCCGATTAAAATTTTCCAGTGTAAGGCGAGTTTTTTCATGTAGAGAAGGATTTGGGGTTAAATTTTATTTGTTCTTTTTAAAAGTTTAAAATCGGCTAAAACAAGGGCAGCCATAGCTTCAACTATGGGTACAGCTCGTGGTACCACGCAAGGATCGTGTCTACCTTTTCCTTGCATGGCCACAGATTCTCCTTTGGAGTTAATGGTTTCTTGATTTTGCATAATGGTAGCTACGGGCTTAAAAGCGACATTAAAGTAAATATCCATCCCGTTGGAAATTCCGCCTTGGACACCTCCAGATCGATTGGTTTTAGTGCTGGCATCTGTATTAAAGAGGTCATTGTGCTGACTGCCTTTCATTTGTGTGCCAGCAAAGCCACTTCCGTATTCAAATCCTTTTACAGCATTAATTGAAAGCATTGCTTTTCCCAATTCAGCATGGAGTTTGTCAAAAACGGGTTCACCTAAGCCAACAGGAAGGTCTTTAATGACACAAGTTACAATACCCCCTACTGTATCGCCTTCTTTTCGAATCGTTTTAATATAGTTTTCCATTTCTGTTGCTACCGAAGTATCTGGACAGCGAACAGGATTATTTTCAATTTGACTTAAATCCACCTTTGAAGGGTCTTGATCGAGGTGAATTGTCCCTACAGCTGAAACATAGGCGTTGATGGTTACGGGTGCTAAAAATTGCTTGGCAATGGCTCCAGCGACAACCCTACTAGCTGTTTCACGCGCAGAACTACGTCCGCCGCCTCGGTAGTCTCTTAGTCCGTATTTTTCATCATATACATAGTCCGCATGTGATGGCCTGTAGCTGTCTTTTATATGGCTGTAATCTTTCGACTTCTGATTTGTATTGTGAATAGCAAATCCAATGGGAGTACCTGTCGTTTGCCCCTCAAAAATTCCAGAAAAAAACTCGACTTCATCGGGTTCTTTACGTTGGGTTACAATTGCTGATTGACCCGGTTTACGCCGGTCTAAATCGTTTTGAATAGCTGTGAGATCAAGTGTTAAGCCAGCGGGGCAACCGTCAATGACTCCTCCGATTGCTTTTCCATGAGATTCGCCAAATGTGGTCAGTTTAAAAAGTGTTCCGTAAGTATTCCCTGCCATAGTTGTGGTTTCTGAGCGTAAAGATAAAATTTTGAATTGACTTCAATCCTTATTATGAGATACTAATGCTTGTTTTAAAATAATTAAGGGATGATGACTCTCAGTACCTGTCCCGTCCAATATTTGGTGTCTGCAGCTTGTCCCATTTGCTGCAAAAAGGGTAGGCGCTTGTGCTTTGCGTATTGCGGGAAAAAGCCGCTCCTCGCCTATTTTCATACTCACTTCATAGTGTTCTTTTTCATATCCAAACGAACCACCCATACCGCAGCAGCCCGTATTGAGCAAGCTAACCTTATAATTTTCAGGAAGATTCAGTATTTTAAAAGTATCACTCGGTTGACCCAAGGCTTTTTGATAGCAATGGGCGTGAATTTTTATTTCTTTTTCTTCCAAATGAAAAGAGCCTGCCTGAATATGTCCTAAATCAATTTCATTGGCGAGAAATTGATCGATAAGTAAGCAGTTTGATGCTAGTTTTTTTGCTAGCTCCGGATCAGACGCTAGTTTGGGGTATTCGTCTATAAAAGTATAAATCGCGGAAGGTTCTATCCCTAATAGAGGCGTGTCATCACTAATCACCTGAGAATAAAGTGCAATATTTTCATCTGCACATCGCTGCGCTTCCTCTAAAAATCCTTTAGAGATATAGGTGCGGCCACTCTCTGTTGGAGGTAAGAATTTGACTTCATAACCCAGGGCTTCAAGTAATTCTACAGCCGCTCTACCAATATGGGTTTCATTATAATTAGAAAACTCATCTAGATATAAATAAACACTTTTAATAGGATTATTTAACTTATTGTTTTTTAATTCTTTATATAATGATTTATTCAAGACTGGGAACCTTCTTTTTGGACTGATTCCCAACAGAGAAGCCATAAGATGGCGGGGTATTTTTTTTCTAAAAATATAGTTTTGAATTCCCCTTATAGGGGCTGTTAAAGCATTTAATTTTCCAATATGCGCAAAAACTTTAGCGCTGAGAGGACTTCCATTTACCTTTTGGTATTGATATAAAAATTCTGCTTTGTAGGTTGCAATATCTACACTACTTGGACACTCTGTTGCACAGGCTTTACAACTCAGGCACAAATCAAATACTTTTTTAAGGGCTTCACTGTCAAAAGCATTGGGTTGTTTGTTTTGGTTGAGGACTTCTCTCAAAACATTTGCGCGTCCCCTTGTATTGTGCTGTTCGTCTCTTGTCGCGCGATAGCTGGGACACATTGTTCCGCTGGGTTTAACTGAACGGCACTGCCCCGCTCCGTTACACTTTTCAGCCGCTCTCAATAAACCCTGATCTGCTGAGAAATCAAAGCGTGTTTCTTGAATCGGGGTTTCTTTGGTTTCGGTTCTCAGTTTTTGATCCATAGGATAGGGATCAACAATTTTACCAGGATTAAAAATTTTCTGCGGGTCAAAAACTGTTTTTATTGATTTAAAGCATTCGTAGTTTTTTCTACCAACTACAAGGGGAATAAATTCTGAGCGTACAATACCATCTCCATGTTCTCCGCTTAAAGACCCCCTGTATTTTTTTACCAGCTTGGCCACAGCTAGGGTAATGGCTCTAAAGTCTTGAAGCCCTTCATTAGTCTTGAGGTTGAGAATAGGCCTAAGATGCAATTCTCCCGCTCCCGCATGGGCATAATAAACGACTTGCTGGTTAAATGTCTGCATGAGTTTTTGAAAATCATGGATATAGTCCGCCAATCGATTTAGAGGTACTGCAGTATCCTCTATACAGGCTACGGCTTTGTGATCACCGACTAAATTTCCTAAAAGACCTAGGCCTGCATGACGTAATTCATTGGCGTGTCCAATAGACTCATTCCACAGTGGCACAGCAGCATAACCTAATTTAAACTGCTCTATTGTATCTTCTAGTGCCTGAAGTTGGGTTTTGAGTGCTTCTAATGTTTTATCGCGAAGTTCTAATAAGAGTATTGCTTTAGGTTCTCCTTGTAAAAAATGTCTGTGTATTTGATAACCTGGATGATTTTTTGTGCAATCCAAGATGGTATTATCCATCAATTCGCAGGTATATAAGTTGTGCTGCATTACGGGAAGCACTGCTTGCATGGCCTTATCGATACTCTCAAAGTGAAGTGCCAGAATAACTGCTTCAGGGGGCGGCAGCGGGGCTAATTTTAAAGTGATTGCCGTGGTAAACGCCAACGTACCTTCACTACCTGTAAGTAGTTTGGCGAGATTAAAGGGACTTCCGTCGCTTTTAAAAGGCTTTTGGTTAAGTAAAACATCAATGGCATAGCCTGTATTTCGACGGTGTATACTGGCTTCAGGAAATTCTTCTCTGATCTCATTTTGAATTTCTTTCTGGCTTAAAGTTTCTTCAAAAAAGCGATAGATTTCCCCTTCTAATGTCGCTTCTTTTGATTTTTTACTTCTTTCCTCCTCTCCAACAGCTTTGAAGACAGTCTGCGTCCCATCAGCTAAAATGACTTCAAGTGCTTCTACACAGTCTCTGGTAACCCCATAGCGTATAGAAGTGGTTCCAGAGGAATTATTCCCCACCATACCCCCGAGCAAGCAGTAACTAGAGGTGGAAGTATTAGGGCCAAAAAAGAGGCCATAAGGTTTTAAAAAGTCATTCAGTGCATCGCGATTTACACCTGGTTGTACTTTAACAGTTTGTTCTTTTGCATCAAAGTCCAAAATACGTGTAAAGTATTTAGAAATATCGACGACAATGCCCTCTCCCACGCACTGTCCCGCAAGTGAAGTTCCTGCAGCTCTGGGAATAAGGCTTGTGCGTTCCGAACGGGCAAAATCGGTGAGCAACAAGAGGTCTTTGTCGCTTTTTGGGAAAGCCACTGCTAGGGGCTGTATTTTATAGACAGAGGCATCGGTTGCGAATAAGGTTTGATGCAATTCATCCCATTCCAGCTCACCTTCCATATTCTGTTTTAGTTGCTGAAGTTTTTCCTGCACGCCTTTGTTTTGTTTACTAAGCTAAAATAAGGATAAGTTTTCCATGTTCCTTTTCATTTGTGTAAATTTGTGCAATAGCATATATACCATGAAAAAAATTATTTCTACGCTCTTAATTCCTTCCCTCCTCTTGTTATCCTGTCAAAATCCCACTGGATTGGCTGTAAAAGGTACGACAGACCTCCAGAATGGGAGTGCCCTATTACATATCATTGCAGATGCGAATAACCAACCCCAAGTTCTCGATACCCTTACTGTGAATCAAGGTGCTTTTGGTCTTGAAATTGAAATTGAAGAACCGAGCATACATTTTTTACAAATCCAAGGAGCAAACGGAAATTTTCCATTTATTGCTGAAAAAGGGAACTTAAAAATAGAACTTTATAAAGACAGTTTGGGAGCATCCAAAGCGACAGGCACTGTTTCTAATGATGATTTTATGAAGTATAAAAAAGAAACACAGGTTTATATTACTTCTTTAAATTCCATTGGCAATGACCTCCAACAAGCGACCATACTTAATGATACTCTTTTGGTTCAGGATTTGAGAGAGCAATATGAAGATGTAAGGGTGCAAATTCAAGATTATGAATTGAATTTTATCAAATCTGCCCCTAATTCATTTATATCTATTCTCATTTTAGAGCGTTTTTTAGCGAGCAATATACTCTCACAAATAGAAGCAAAAGAGCTTTTTGACGGATTTACAGACCGCATAAAAAATACAGCCTCTGGACGCGCTGTAGGCGCCCGTTTAAGTGAGCCTCAAAAAGCAGAAGTAGGCCAAGTAGCCCCTTTTTTTGAGGGCCCTAATCCCGAAGGAGGTATTTTTGATTTAGCTTCTAATTTGGGTAAAGTAACGATTATTGACTTTTGGGCGAGTTGGTGCAGACCTTGTCGCGTTGAAAATCCCAATTTAGTTCGCCTCTATAAGAAACACAAAGATCGTGGTCTACAAATCATAGGAGTTTCTTTAGATAAGACGAAACCCAAATGGGTACAAGCGATTGCCGATGACGGTTTAATTTGGTCGCATGTCTCTCACCTCAAGTTTTGGAATGACCCGATTGCTAAAATGTATCAAGTTTCTGCGATTCCAGCCACGTTTATATTGGATGAAAAGGGGGTTATACTGACACGTGATTTGAGGGGTGCGCAGCTTGAGCAAAAAATTGATGAACTTTTAGGCAAGCTCTAAACTACCTTTGATTTCGATAGAGTAATATACCTGCAGTAATTATTGCGAGGCTCAAAATTCCGAGCATCATTATGCTGTTATAAATTACCTCAGGGAGATAGAATAATGTTATCAATATCCCCCCTACGGCACCTCCAAAATGGGCGGAATGACCAATCGTATCACTTTGAGATTTCATTCCATAGAGAGTATACAGGATATAACCGATACCAAATAGATAGCCCGGTATGGGAACAGGAATAAAAAAGAGCATTAATTCTATATTGGGATATAAGAGCAATGCGCTAAATAAAACCCCTGTTACCGCACCGCTGGCCCCTACGGCTGAGTAATTTGTGTCTTTAAAATGAAAATAATAACCAAAGAAATTACCTGCCAGCAAACTCGCTAAATAAAGAATAAGAAAGGAGGTAGTCCCCAATACCCCTACTACAATATTGACAAAAAAATAAAAGGTAACCATATTGAAAATAAGGTGGGTGGTATTGACGTGAAGAAATCCAGAAGAAAGGAGTCTGAAATATTGTCCTGCTTTGATACTTCCAATGTGGAATCTATATTTTTCAAAAAAAGCATCTTTTTTAAAGCCGATCAAGCTGACAATCACATTTAGGCCTAAAATAAGGACACCTATAAAGGGTAAATTTTCAAACATTTGAACGAGAGTTAAAAGGGTATAAGGGTCAAAGTTCAAAAACAATACCTTGAGCGAGTGGTAAATCTTTGGAAAAATTAATCGTATTGGTTTGTCTTCGCATATAAGCCTTCCATGCATCAGAGCCACTTTCTCGACCTCCTCCCGTTTCTTTTTCTCCCCCAAAGGCACCTCCTATTTCTGCGCCTGAAGTACCGATATTAACATTGGCAATACCGCAATCACTTCCCCAGTGTGAAAGGAATGTTTCTGTTTCTTGCAGATTCAGCGACATAATCGACGAAGAGAGTCCCTGTTTGACCTCATTTTGTATTTCTATTGCTGCCTCTAGATCTCCACTGTATTCCATGAGATAAAGTATTGGGGCAAAAGTTTCTTCTTGGACGATGGGTGCATCATGCTTGATAATTGCAACCGCAGGTTTTACATAGCATTCGCTTTGATAAGGCGTTCCTTGTAGTACCCCTCCTTCTACCAACCAGGTTCCTCCCTGGGCTTCTACCTGTTCCAATGCATCTGTATAATTGGAAACGGCCTCTTTATCGATGAGCGGTCCCACATGATTGTTTTCATCTAGAGGATTGCCAATGCGCAATTGTCCATAGGCTTTTTTCAATCGCTTAGTGAAATCTTCAAATAACTCCTTGTGAATGATTAATCGGCGTGTAGAAGTACAACGCTGTCCACAGGTCCCGACAGCTCCAAAAACTGCGGCACGGATGGCTGTATCTAGATCTGCACTGGGGGTAATAATAATGGCATTATTCCCGCCTAACTCCAAGAGGGATTTTCCTAATCTTGCCCCTACTTTTTGCGCAACATCTTTTCCCAAACGTGTAGAACCAGTAGCTGAGAGCAGTGCAATTCGGTTGTCCTCTGCCATCCACTTGCCTACCTCTGCTTCCCCATTGAGCAGCGTCGAGATACCTTCGGGAAGGTTGTTTTCTTTTAATACAGTACTGATGATTTGTTGGCAGGCGATGCTGCACAGAGGTGTTTTTTCACTGGGTTTCCATAGACAAACATTTCCACAAACCCAGGCTAAAGCCACATTCCAACTCCATACCGCTACTGGGAAATTGAAGGCTGAAATGATCCCTACTACGCCCAAAGGATGGTATTGCTCATAAAGGCGATGGTTGGCGCGTTCAGAGGTCATGGTAACACCATGCAGCTGTCGTGATAAGCCTACAGCAAAATCGCAGATGTCAATCATTTCTTGCACTTCCCCGAGACCCTCTTGTAAAGATTTACCCATTTCCCATGAAACTAATTGTCCCAGGGCTTCTTTTTTTTCACGCAGTCGGTTACCAAACTGACGCACTAATTCTCCCCTTCTAGGTGCCGGAATTTTACGGAAGGACAAAAAAGCATATTCAGCTTTTGCTATTGCTTGTTCGTAATCTTCTATGCCCGCTGTTTGCAAGCTTCCTAAAAGCGAGCCTTCTACAGGACTAAAAGATTGTATCATCTCCCCAGATCCATACCAGGATCCCCCTGAGTGACATCCTTTTTGGCCTGTATCCAGATTGAGTTCTTTACTTAGATTTTCAAATTTCTTCATTATTACTTTTTAAGTTGTGAGGTGAACGTACTTTCAAATATTTTATCTGCATTGGAAGCTTCAAAACCCTCTCTGCGGTGTTTTCGAAGTAGTGCTAAAGGGTCAAGTTCTTTAAATTCTGGAAGTATACTGCGCTCTGCAAATTCGACATAGCTACCTGAAATCTTTTTTATTGCCCCCTCCGCAAACTGAGCCTCTACTTGATTTGCAACAGAGCTGCTTTGCCTCAAGAGTCCATCTCCACTGGTTTTAATTTCTCCTCCAGCATTATTTAATTGGATGCCTAGGGATTTCACAAATTCATTAAAAGACTCTAATTGTGCATACACCCCTGGTAAATCATGTACACTAATCGTGTAGTGGTTTAAATAATAGCGGTTATAAATCACCCAGGCGGCATATTCACTTTCATTTAGCAAAGCTTCATAATCTTCAAGTGTGGGTAAAGACCAAAGGGGTATTTGAAAGAAAGCAGCCACCTCTTTACTATTATTCAAATCTAATCGATCTACAGGGTCTGAGCTTACTGTATGAGTATATTTATAAATGATTTGTTGAACCTCAGGGGATAATAAATTCACTTTGAGTTCACTGATAAAAATGCGCGGTAAATCTTCCCTTGGGGGTGCATACCAATAGGCATCTAATTTTTTGGCTTCAAAATGATAAAAGTCTTTCTTGGTATAGCCGTGTGCTAGAAATATTTTTTCAAAAGAAGCGATACCTAGGTTCGGAACACCCATCGTTCTGAATGCAATATGGTCATTGATGATTTCTGTCTGACTTTTCACCATTCCTGCTCTTATCATGCCTTGTGTGATTTTCCGCACATCGGGCACGCGTTCTTCATAAGTTGTAAAAAGCGCATCCAGAATTTGAGTAAGGGGGGTCTCTTCTGTAAACTTCATTGCTTATACCATTTTATTAGGTTAAAAATAAACTTCCTGTTGGAGTTTGCAAGAAATTCTGCAAGGGAATTTGTTCTTGCTTTAAAAAGCCTTTTTGGGGAAGCTGTTTGGAGGCTACTAATTCGATTACAGCAACCATTGATGCTGCAGTAGTCCAGGAAATGGCCTGCCATTTTTTTTCCTCTATTTCAATAGGGTAAAACGCATTGTAGTATTCCTTTCTTGAGAGGGTCTCGTTTTGCCATCTTTCTAATACTGCGTACACATAGACGACGTCTTCTTCAACAGGGTGTTTTGCATTACTCAAAATCCGTTCTAGTTGCTGAGTGTCATTTTTTAAAATGAGTTCGTACATCAAAAAACGCATCAATTTGCCATGTCCGGGGTAGCGTATAGTTTTGTAATTTAAGGTATCCACTTTTCCTTCAAAAGTCTCGCACAAAGTACCCAACCCTCCTGATGTAGTAAAAGCTTCAAATTCTTGCCCTTCTATATTAATCATTTAAAAGCCCTCCAAAGAGGGAACTTGTTTTCTTTTTCCGTTGTGAATGGCTTCAGCATCATTTAGATATTCGTTGATTACTCCATGGGGAGACCACGTAAACGAATATGCCAGCTGGCCATTGGGATAACGGGGCAAAGCGCCTACACGCAATTCGATATCCCGAATGCGATCAAAAGATTTGGTCAAATCATTGCCTACTATACCTATAAAACCCGGAGCCAAGCCACATTGGTGCGCTAAGATTTTTTTGGCTGTTTGGTGAAGCCCCTGAATAAATTGGGATGTGGGAACATCTTCAGTGAGATCAAAATAGTGAACAGCAAGATCGTGAGTGAGTTGCGCTATGTTTTTATTTAAAAAATAGGGCAATGCTGAAACCACCGCATCGTATTTTGGCAATTCTTTTTTTAGCCAATCTAAATTCGTTACATCGGCTTGATGACAAACAAAAGGAAAAGTGTAATTATAATGCGGATGGTTTTGATCGAAAGCAGTGACATTAAAATTTTTACTTAATAATAGCCCCACTAAACTTCCTACTTTACCCATACCTAATAGTAGTATTTCTTTCATATATCACATTTTTATAATTACTGTTGTATATATAACAATATTACAATCTTGAAAGGAAGAAAAAAAGAGATCGAAAAAAGAAAGTTGTTAACAATGAGATAGTGATTCGCAATTTGATAAAATTCAAATAAAAGGGAGAAGTAATTTTTCAAACCTAACCTTTAGTGATCAATAAAAAACACAGAAATTGAATCTATTTTAACAGTCTGCTAAATGGGAATAAAGTATTTTCGCATAAAAGACAAGCGCCTTGAATGCACTGATCTACTATACAGCCTATCCTTTATTATACCTTGTATCACGGCTCCCTTTTGCTTTAGTATATACGCTTTCCGATTTGTTGTGTTTTATTATTCACCGCCTTGTCGGCTACCGTAAGGAAATCGTGCGTTCCAATATAAAACGTGCCCTACCCCACTATAGTGAAGCTGAGTACAAAAGAATTGAAAAAGAGTTTTACCGGCATTTTTGTGATATTTTTTTGGAAATTATTAAGTCTATGGGTATGACTAAAGAAGAAATGTTAACGCGTTTTCAAGTAAAAAATATTGAGGTACTGACCCAATTTGAACAAGAAAAAAGATCGGTATTTATACTTTGTGGACATTATGCCAGCTGGGAGTGGATGATGTCTTTGGGCTATCGTATGAAGCATACGGGCTACGGTATTTACAGACCAATTAGAAACCCTTATTTTAATCGACTGATTCAACGAATACGAAGCCGCCACAATGCATTTATGATTCCCCAGCAGGAAGCAGCAGAGATTATTCGAACAAGGGAGTCAATTAATGAATGTGGGGTCTATGGATTTGCCAGTGATCAGTCACCCCGCCCTACTCCCAAAACCTATTGGCGTACTTTTATGGGCACAGAGGTGCCGGTTTATACGGGAGCCGAACGTTTGGCCCGAGAATTAAATATTCCACTTGTTTATGGAGAAATCAATAGGGTGAAAAGGGGCTTTTATGAAGTAGAATTTAAACTGCTTTCCGCCCAGCCCAAGACTACGGAAGTAAATGAAATTACAGATCGTTATACGGATTGGTTAGAAACACAAATAAGCCAGGACCCTACTCAATATATGTGGTCTCATCGTCGATTTAAATACGCTAACGTTTAGAAAAGAGCGTTAATTTCTTCTCTAAATTGTTTGGCCAAACTCAGGGCTTCTTCTTCTGATTGGGCCTCGGTGTAGATTCTTAAAATGGGTTCTGTATTCGATTTGCGTAGATGCACCCAAGACTGTTCAAAATCAATTTTTACACCATCAAGTGTAGAAATTTTTTCATTTTGATAGCGCTTTTCTAGTTCTCCCAATACCCTATCAGGATCAATACCTTCCCCCAAATCCACTTTATATTTGGCCATAAAATAAGTGGGATAAGTGGCCTTTAGTGCCGCGACACTACAATTGCACTCTACCAATAATGATAGAAACAAGACTACTCCTACTAAGGCATCACGCCCATAATGGGATTCAGGATAGATCACCCCTCCATTGCCTTCTCCACCAATTACAGCTTTTTGTTTTTTCATTTCTGTAACGACATTGACCTCCCCAACTGCACTTGCGCTGTATTTTTGATTGTATTGACGGCTCAGATCAGCCAACGCTCGTGTTGAGGATAGATTGGAAACGGTAGGTCCTGGCGTTTTGCTTAAAATATAGTCGGCACAGGCTACTAAAGTGTATTCTTCACCAAACAAGACTCCATTTTCATCAACAAAGACGAGTCGATCTACATCTGGATCTACTGCGATACCCATATCGGCTTGGGTTTGGACTACGGTTTCGCATAAATCAGTAAGGTGTTCTTTTAAGGGTTCAGGATTATGAGGAAATTCCCCATTGGGGGTACAATGAATCTTAATGACTTCCACGCCTAAATTTTCTAAAAGCTGGGGGATCGCAATTCCTCCCGAGGAATTTACGCCATCTACAACAATTTTAAATCCACGGGCTTTTATTTTTTCTGGTGTGACTCCCTTTAAGTGTAAACAGGACTGAATGTGTTTTGTTAAGGCTTCAGTATTTGGAATTATTGTACCAAGTTGGTCTACTGTGGCAAATTCAAAACTTTCTTTAGAGGCGATATCAAGTACCTCTGCCCCTGCTTCAGCATTGATAAACTCTCCCTTTTCATTAAGTAATTTTAGTGCATTCCATTGTTTGGGGTTGTGACTTGCCGTAATCACAATACCGCCATTTGCCTTTTCCATCGCCACACTTAAAGCAACCGTTGGGGTTGTAGAAAGCCCTAGGTCAATGACGTCAACACCCATCCCTACAAGTGTATGATTGACCAATTGGTGAATCATAGGACCCGAAATACGTGCATCACGACCCGTGACCACGCTTAGCTTACCCGTATGGGACTGGATCATCCATTGGGCGTAAGCGCTGGTAAACTTGACCACATCTAAAGGACTGAGTGTAGTTCCCGCAGAGCCTCCTATTGTTCCCCGAATACCTGATATGGATTTGATTAAAGTCATTTTTTGTTAAAGATACTTGTTATAATTAAACTTACCAGGCGTAATTAAAACGGATAAGCCCCATAAATGCATTAGGCAGTCCACTTTGACTTGCTGGATTGATTAAGTATTGAAAATTGGGCTGAATATGCCACTTTCTATTTATAACCCATTGGTAAGTAAGCTCTAAGGCAGTTTCATTTTTTAGCCCCCCTTCAAATTGAGATTGATAATAGTCTGAAAAATTTGCATGGGCGACCGCAATCCCAATTCCATCTTCAGCTCTTTTAGGGCTTAGCCCTTGAAACCAAAATCCTCCACCCAGATATGCAGCCACTGGATTGTGAGTGCTAAGGGAAATTCCAAGTTGTGAAAAGGCACTCAATGCAGCTCCATTACTTGTATTTTGAATGAGTTTGTGGTCGCTTATAAAATAGACGCCTTGACTGGAAGTAATAATTGTTCCATTTAGAGTTTGGTCTTGAGTATGGTTCCACATTCCTAATTTGTAAACGGTTTTCAGCAAGCTGTCTTTTTTAAATTGAAATTGAACCTCATTGATCAATAAGGCTCCTTCTTCTTTATTTAAGCGCCAATTTAAAGAATTTGGATTATCAGACTCACTCCCAGGTTCGCCATCATATACGGCATGAACAAAGTGAATATTATCATTTAATTTCCAGTTAACCACAATTCCCAGTGTGGCCAAAGGGAAAATAGATGCAGGGAAGTTAGAAGAGAGATCAGGTTGTATACCAAAAGAACTGTTGATAAAATTCAGTCCCGTTTCTGGAATAGCAAAAACACTATTCAAATCGTGTTGCCCAATTAGAAACGACCAAGACTTGTAACGTTGTTCATACCAAAATTCATAAAGTCGTGTATGGGCTTCTGCTTCAATATTATTCGCAATTTGAAAATCTCCCATAAGAGGAGAAAGTGCATTACCATGATTATTTAGTAGATAGACGAAAAAATGCCCTCCCCCCCATAAATCAAGTGCTTCTAAATCAAAATCAAAAGTTAAATCTATATTTCCAAGAAAAGCAGATCCTGTTTCTATCCCTCCCTTAAAATTGGATGCCAAATCAAATGTATAGCCTCCCTCTATTAAGATTGCCTTAGACTGATTTTGAGCATTTATAAACTGAACACCAACTAATAGGAATATCAAAAAAAGAAATAATTTTGTGCTAGTAAGCAGTTTAGTTTGAGTGAAAAGGCGAAAAAATTGTCTGTGATTTAAAGACAAAAAAAGAGTATTTATTACAAAATTAGACATAAATAAAAAACTAAGGTTTAATTTTTTAGTATGAATAAATTTTATTTTTGAACTGTGAATTTTTTAGCCCATGTATATTTATCGGGAAATGATTTTGAAGTCGCACTGGGCAATTTAATAGCAGATCGGGTTAAAGGAAAACAAATTCAACACTATCCATTAAAAATTCAAAAAGGAATCAAGCTCCATCGATCAATCGATCATTTTACAGACAACCATCCCTTATTTAGGGTTTCTGTCTCTGCGCTTTTCCCCGAATATCGGCATTACAGTAGGGTTATAGTCGATTTGTATTTTGATCATTTTCTAGCGGCTAATTGGGAGGCCCACCATCCACAAACTTTAGGACAATTTTCTTTAGAATTTTATCAAAATATCCAAGCCTATGCTGTTGATCTACCCTACCCCATCAATCACTTTCTCGGCGCCTTGGTTAAGTATAATTGGTTTGAATATTATCAAACAGTTGAGGGCCTAAAGGCAATTATGACACAAATGGACAAACGCACTCGTTTCGATTCAAATTTAGCGGGTTCCGCCACGCAATTAGTCGAAAAATATTCCTACTTTCAGTCACAATTTTTAAAATTTATGCCTCAAGTTATTTCGTATTCAAAGCAAAAATTAGCGCAACTATGAAAAAAAATCAGCTCATTCTTATTTTTCTTTTTGGACTTTTTAGTTTTACTTTTCAATTCTGCTCAACCGAAAAACAGCCACGCGGGGCAGTAGTAAGTGCACGTGAGGAGGCCTCTAAAATAGGTGTTGAGATTTTAGCGCGTGGGGGCAATGCCTTTGATGCGATGATTGCCACAGATTTAGCCCTTACAGTTTGTTACCCCAATGCAGGAAATATTTCTGGGGGCGGCTTTTTAGTCTATCGACAAGCGGCAGGTGCAAGCGGTAGTTTAGACTACAGAGAAAAAGCACCAATGGCAGCTACAGAAGACATGTATTTAGATAAAGAGGGTGCAATTATTCCAAACAAAAGTACCCTTGGTGGTCTGGCTGTGGGGGTACCTGGAACTGTAGCGGGACTGGAGGCAATACATCAAAAATTTGGTTCTTTACCATGGGAAGAGTTGGTACAACCCGCCATAGATTTAGCAAAAAATGGATACCTCGTAACCGAAAAACAAGCCAAAAGTTTTGCCTCAAAGCGAGCTGAATTTATCCAAATGAATGGCGATTCTACCTTCTATGCTCAAAATTTTGAAGCGGGGTCAGTAGTAAAAAATCTAGCGCTTGCAAAGACTTTAGAACGCATTGCTGTTGAGGGAAGTGCTGGTTTTTATCAGGGACCTAATGCGGAGGCATTGATCCAAAGGGTGCAAGAAACAGGAGGGATTATGACTTTAGAAGATTTAATGGCGTATAAGCCGGTTTGGAGAACTCCTATTTATTTCAATTATAAAGACTTACGACTCATCACGATGGGTCCCCCCTCAAGTGGAGGAATTTGTTTGGGTCAAATTATGAAGATGATTGCACCCTATGACATTGGTCAGTACAAGCAAAATTCCGAAGAAGCCGTACAAATTATGGTTGAAGCAGAGCGCCGTTCCTATGCAGACAGAAGTAAATATCTTGGTGATCCTGATTTTATCTCTATCCCTTCAGACAGTCTGCTCGATACGGATTATTTAGCTGCTAGAATGGAAAATTTCAGTTTTAATGAGGCAACCCCTTCTTCGGCTATAGAACCAGGGAGTATTATTTGGGAAGAAAGTGAGGAAACAACACATTATTCTATCCTTGATAGCATGGGCAATGCAGTAGCGGTAACAACCACTTTAAATGGTAGCTATGGGTCCAAGGTATATGTCGAATCAGGAGGTTATTTTTTAAATAATGAAATGGACGATTTTAGCAGCAAGCCAGGAGTTCCGAATATGTTTGGTTTAATCGGTGGAAAAGCCAATGCCATTGCGCCAGAAAAACGAATGCTCAGTGCAATGACACCCACGATTGTAGAAAAGAATGGAAAACTTTCGATGATAGTCGGAACACCAGGAGGATCGACCATTATTACTTCTGTCTTACAAACTGTATTAAATGTATATGAGTTTGGGATGTCTATGCAAGAGGCTGTTACTGCTCCGCGGTTTCATCACCAATGGCTACCTGATGTAGTCATTTTTGAACCCGAACGCTTTGATCCTGAATTCATTAAAAAACTTCAAGCTAAAGGATACGATATAAAAGAAGCGTATACACGAATTATTGGGAGGGTGGATGCGATTCATCTCTCCGAAGATCAAAAAATATCTACTGGGGCTGATCCGCGGGGTGATGACAAAGCTGTTTTACTTTATTAAATAGGGACTTCAATAAAAAGACCGCTAGAAAATCCTATTTTTGCAGCCTAGCAGCTATGAATAAAACCAAGCATACAATTCAAATTGAAGGTGCGCGCGTCCACAATCTGAAGAATATTGACGTAGCGATTCCAAGAAATGAATTAGTCGTTATTACAGGGCTTTCTGGAAGTGGAAAATCGTCTTTGGCTTTTGACACCCTTTATGCTGAGGGACAACGCCGTTATATGGAAACTTTTTCTGCTTATGTACGTCAATTTTTGGGATCTATGGAGCGACCTGATGTAGATAAAATTGACGGGCTTTCTCCGGTCATTGCAATAGAGCAAAAAACGACTTCCAAGAGCCCACGTTCTACAGTGGGAACCATTACAGAGCTCTATGACTATATACGCTTGCTTTTCGCACGAGTAGGAACTGCTTATAGCTATACCACCAATGAAAAAATGGTGTGTTATACAACTGAACAAATACAAACGCTTTTAGTCAAAGACTACTCAGGACAAAAAGTAGTTTTATTAGCACCCATTGTAAAAGCCCGTAAAGGGCATTACCGAGAGCTTTTTGATTCGCTTGCGAAGCAGGGCTTCTCCAAGGTGCGTGTCGATGGTCAACTTGTTGATTTAACACCAGGCATGAAAGTAGATCGGTATAAAATTCACGACATAGAGCTCGTTATTGATCGGTTGTCTATTAAAAATGATGAGGAAGGTTTAAAAAGATTGAGTGAGTCTCTAACTACAGCGCTTCATTATGGGCAAGACGTTATGATGGTCATGGATTTCGAGACCCAAGATACGCGCTATTTTAGTCTAAATTTGATGTGTCCCACTTCGGGTATCGCTTATCCTGTTCCTGAACCCAATACTTTTTCTTTTAACTCTCCAAAGGGAATGTGTCCAAGCTGCAAAGGCTTAGGAGTTCAGTATAAGGTAAATATCAAGAAATTGATTCCCGATGATACGCTGTCAATAAGCCAAGGAGGGCTGGCCCCACTAGGATCCAAAAAAACAAGTTGGACATATCGACAAATCGAGACCATCGCTACTTGTTATGACTTTTCACTTGCAGACCCTATCCATAAAATCCCAGCAAAAGCCCTAGAAGTTATTTTAAATGGAAGTCATGAAAAATTTGAAATTCCCTCGCGTACACTCGGCATCACAAGAACCTATAAAATCGATTTTGAAGGATTACTCCACTATATCGAAAGTTCCTTCAATGAAGCGGCAACAGCGAGTATTAAAAGATGGGCTTCCGGCTATATGGACAGTTACAAGTGTTCCACATGTGAGGGCTCTCGTTTACGAAAAGAGGCGCTCTATTTCAAATTAGATCAGGCAACTATTGCTGATCTTGTCAATATGGATCTTCAAGACCTTTATCAGTGGATTCAATCTTTAGAAGCCCGTTTAACTCCCAATGAAAAGAAAATTGCAGTAGAAATTATTAAAGAAATTCGGGTGCGCTTAGAGTTCTTACTCAATGTAGGATTAGATTATTTACAACTCAACCGTTCATCCAAGTCACTTTCTGGGGGCGAAGCCCAGCGAATCCGTCTTGCTACTCAAATTGGTTCTCAGTTAGTGGGTGTACTTTATATATTGGATGAACCCAGTATTGGATTGCATCAGCGTGATAATGACCGCCTGATTAATTCGTTAATTGCACTTCGAGATCTAGGAAATTCAGTAATTGTTGTTGAACATGACAAAGAAATGATGCTTCGCGCAGATCACCTCATAGATATGGGACCTCATGCAGGAAAAAATGGAGGAGAAATCATTTCTCAGGGTTCACCCGAAGAAACTTTAGATGCGTCTACGCTTACAGCTCAATATCTAAAGGGGTCTAGGGCACTTGCGCTCCCCCAAAAGAGAAGAAAGGGGAATGGACATTCTCTCAATCTTTATGGTTGTAAAGGAAATAACCTAAAAAATATTAATGTAGAATTTCCTCTTGGTATGATGTTGGGAGTCACTGGCGTCTCGGGCAGTGGGAAGTCTACACTTGTCAATGAGACCCTCTACCCTATTCTGAATGCACATTTTTTTAATGGAGTTAAAGTACCCCTCCCTTATGATAAAATTGAAGGTTTAGAGAATCTCGATAAAGTGGTAGACATCAATCAAAGTCCTATCGGAAGAACGCCGAGAAGTAATCCTGCTACCTATTGCGGTGTATTTAGTGAAATAAGAACCCTTTTTACACTCACTCCAGAAGCACAAATAAGAGGTTATAAGCCCGGAAGATTTAGTTTTAATGTAGTAGGTGGTCGCTGTGAAACTTGCCAAGGCGGGGGCATGAAAATTATAGAAATGAATTTTTTACCCGATGTCTATGTCGAATGTGAAGGCTGTCAAGGTAGAAGATTCAACCGAGAAACTTTAGAAATAAGGTATAAAGGCAAATCAATTTCTGATGTACTCAATATGTCTATTAATGAGGCTTGTGTCTTTTTTGAGGCCTTACCTAAAATATACAGAAAGCTTAAAATGATTCAAGATGTTGGACTGGGATATATTACTTTAGGACAGTCCTCTACGACCCTTTCTGGTGGTGAAGCCCAACGAATAAAACTTGCAAGTGAACTCTCTAAAAAAGATACTGGCAAAACTTTTTATATTCTTGATGAGCCTACTACAGGGCTTCACTTTGAGGACATCAGAGTATTAATGGATGTGCTTAATAAATTGGTAGACAAAGGAAATACTGTACTGATTATAGAGCATAACTTAGATGTCATCAAACAGGTAGATTATATTATTGATATTGGTCCAGAAGGAGGTCGTAAAGGAGGGAAATTAATTTTTAGTGGTCGCCCTGAGGCACTTACTAAAAATAAACAAAGTCATACTGCTCCCTTTCTCGCTAAAGAAATTGAAGCACATTTTAATCCAGTAGTAACATGAAAAACAAGCAAATAAAAAACTGGACTGAAATCAAATCCAATGACTCCTGGGCGCTTTTTAAAATCATGAGCGAATTTGTAGAGGGATATGAAAAGTTAAGCGCAATAGGTCCCTGTATTTCTATCTTTGGTTCAGCACGAACTCAAGCGGGTGATCCAGACTATCAGCTCACTGTAGAAATTGCTGAGGGGGTCGCCGCTTTAGGCTATGGAATCATTACAGGCGGAGGGCCTGGTATTATGGAAGCCGCCAATAGAGGTGCCCAGAAAGCAGGTGGAACCTCTGTAGGATTAAATATAGAATTGCCTTTTGAGCAAAATGCAAATCCTTATATAGACCAGGACAAACTCATGAATTTCCATTATTTCTTTGTGCGTAAAGTCATGTTTGTGAAATACGCACAAGGATTTATTGTTATGCCAGGAGGTTTGGGTACTTTAGACGAGTTATTTGAGGCCATGACACTCATTCAAACTGATAAAATATCCAAATTCCCCATTATATTGGTTGGAAAAGCCTTTTGGGAAGGTTTAATCCATTGGATCAAAGAAACTTTAGTCAGAGAAAATAAAATAAGCCCCGAAGATTTAGATTCTTTTTGTTTGGTGGATAGCCAAGCTGAAGTAATTGAGTGTCTGAGTAAATTTTATGCGCAGGATAATTTCAAGCCGAATTTTTAAATGAATAAAAAACAATTAAGAGGGGTTATTTTTACGCTTTTGGGTGTTACATCCCAATTGTGGGGACAACTAACTTATCAATTTGAAATTGAATTAAATAGTGAGGCAGAGACGATGCTGGTCTCCCAAACTATTGAATTTACAAACACCTCGAATGAAGCACTAGCAACCCTTTATTTGTATGATTGGGCCAATTCCTACCGAGGTGCGCCCTCCCCCCTAGCCAATCATTTGGCAAATGAATTTAATCGTAGTTTCTATATTACGGCTGACAGCAGGCTCGGCGCTACCCAAATCAATACAATTAAAGCAAGCACGCTTCGCGAATGGTCACGTTTAACCGAGCAACTGGATATTTTAAAAGTTGAACTTAATGAGGCCTTGCAACCCGGCGCAAAGTTGGCTATAGCTTTAAATTACCAGGTGAAAATTCCAGATGATAAATTTACGGGGATCGGCATTAATTCTGCTAAAAGAATTTTTTTAAGAGACCTTTTTATCACAGTGGCACCTCGGTATGATAATGCGTGGTTATTAAATAGTAATTTAGGATTTCGAGACTATAGT